>ERZ1066122.903-NODE-903-length-27508-cov-7.298838_pt1 | contig 27508 bp, 39 predicted proteins | sample MGYA00382769_ERZ1066122 | MGnify/ENA primary metagenome ERZ1066122 (study PRJEB33369, sample SAMEA5778352) | biofilm metagenome | biome: Industrial cooling water; feature: Water cooling tower basin; material: Biofilm | place: United Arab Emirates | collected... | reverse complement strand
GGGGTGGTCGTATCGAACGTCACGCTCCACAATCGCGACGAGATTGTACGGCTGGGCGTACGACCGGGCGACCGGGTGGTGCTGCAACGCGCGGGCGACGTCATCCCGCAGGTGGTGGAAAATCTGACCCGCGACGAAGCCCGCGCGCCTTATGTCTTTCCCGACCATTGCCCCGTCTGCGCCAGCGAGGCGGTCGCGGAGGAGAGGGAGGTCGATGTGCGCTGCACCGCCGGTCTCACCTGTCCGGCGCAGCGGTTCGAACGGCTGCGCCATTTCGTCAGCCGCGGCGCGCTCGATATCGAGAGGCTGGGCGAGAAGAGCATTGCCGAATTCATCGGTTATGGCTGGCTAACCGGCCCCGCCGACATTTTTCGGCTGAAACAGCACCGTGAGCTGTTGCTGACTAAGGAGGGGTGGCAGGAGAAATCTGTCGGCGCCCTGCTGGCAGCAATCGAAGCGAAGCGGAGTCCTGATGCTGCGCGTCTGCTTTTTGGCCTCGGTATCCGCCATGTCGGCGCTGTCACTGCACGCGATTTGCTCAAGGCCTTTTCAACGCTACCAAAGCTACGCGAAGTGGCTGAAATCGCGATGGCGGAAAAGTATGGAAAAGCTGAAAAATATCAAAACAACGAGATAATCGATGCAAACTTCAACCTCATATCCATCAATGGCATCGGCCCGTCGGTAGTCGAGGCGCTGGGCGATTTTTTTCACGAACCGCACAATATTGCAACGTGGGAGGATTTGCTGAGCGAGGTTGATCCGCCGCCCTATATCGTCGAAACGCGCGCATCCGTGGTGTCGGGCAAGACCGTCGTGTTCACGGGCAAGCTCGAAACCATGAGCCGCGACGAAGCCAAGGCGCAGGCAGAGGCGCTGGGAGCCAAGGCGGTCGGATCGGTCAGCGCGAAAACCGATCTGGTTGTTGCCGGGCCGGGTGCGGGCAGCAAGCTCAAACAGGCCGCCGCATTGGGCATTCGGGTGATCGACGAGGCCGAATGGGCTACGATCGTCGCGGGGGCGGGGTGAACGCGCGCCGCCCGCCTTGTGAGATCGAAACCGTCCTGGCCGACGGCCGCTCGGTGTGCCTGCGCACCATCCGCCCCAGTGACGAGGCACGCATCCGCGAAGGGATTGCGCAGATGTCGGACCGGTCGCGTTATCTGCGCTTCTTTTCCGCCTTTCGCACCCCGCCCGAATCGGTAGTCAAGCGGTTGAGCGCGGTTGACGGGCACGACCATATTGGCTGGGGCGCGATCCTGCTTGACGGGGCGGACTATCCACCGATTGCAGCCGCCCATGCCATCCGGACTGTGGAGGACGCGGCGGAGGGCGAACTCGCAGTCGCTGTCCTCGATGATTATCAGGGGCTGGGCCTCGCCCGCATGCTGATTGCCACCGTGCTTGCCGATTGCGTCGATGAAGCGCTCGACCGGCTGACGATGCAGGTGCTTGGCGAAAATCGCGCGGCGACAGGGCTGCTGCTGGCGTTGGGTGCCAACGTCGTGCGCTCCGATGGCAGTGTAACGACCTTTGCGCTCAGCCCCGCGACCGCGCTGGAGCGACTGCGCAGCGGGGCGCAGCCACCAGGGTTGAGCGCGGTGCTGGACCGGCTTTGATGGCGCTTTGACGGTGTGAACAGAAAAATGATGGCGGGTGTCGAATCTTTCGTTGCCCGCCCGTCTCTGCTGCATGGTCCTGCAACAGTTGCGGGTTCGAAGGAGGAGCAACGCCATGCAATATATGCTGATGATCAACGAAGATGAGGCCGTCTATGCTGCCGAGGGCGGCGAAGCCCTGATGGCTGAAACGCTGGCCGCGCATATGGCGTTGGCCGAGGCGCTGGTGGCGGCGGGTGTGTCCTTTTCGGGCGAGCGGCTGAAGGGCGCGGCCACGGCAACGACGCTGCGCTGGGACCATGGCAAATCGTCACTGCACGATGGCCCCTTTGCCGAAACGCATGAAGAACTGGGCGGTTTTTATATCATTGACGTGCCCGATCTTGACGCCGCGATTGAATGGGCGCGGCGGATTCCCATCCCCGGCAAGGGCGCGATTGAAATCCGTCCGGTATGGCCGATGGATGCGAATTGAAACAGCGATCAACGATGCCCGGCCGCGCGTTATCGGCGCACTGGTCGGGCATTGCCGCGATCTTGATCTGGCCGAAGACGGCTTTGCCGACGCGGTGACCGCGCTTCTGACACTGGGAGCAGCGGCACGGCCGGTCAATATCGCGGGCTGGCTTTATGTCGCCGCGCGCCGCCGCATTGTCGATAAGGTGCGCGGTGATGCGCGCCGCGCCGCCTTGCTCGCCCGCGAAATCGCGCTGGAGGATGCCATGGGCGATGTGGTTGCCTTCCCCGATCCGTTCCCTGATGAACGGCTGCGGTTGATCTTTGCCTGTACGCATCCGGCGATCGCGCCGGATATTCGTATCGCGCTGGCGCTGAGCATAGTGTGCGGCGTGCCGATGGAGCGGCTGGCCGCCGCGTTCCTGATCCCCGCGCCGACGCTGTACCAGCGTCTTGGCCGGGCCAAGGCAAAGATCCGCGACGCCGGGATTGGTTTTGATGTGCCAGAACGGCGCGCCTGGCCAGAGCGGCTGGACGCTGTGCTGGACGCACTCGAACTGGGATATGCCGTTGCCTATGCCGACGGCGCGGGGGCGCTCGATGCCGATCTGGCCCCCGAAGTGCGGCGGCTGGCCGGGCTGATGGTCGAACTGATGCCAGGTGAGCCTGAAGTGCTGGGGTTGATGGCACTGATCGAACTGGCCGAATCGCGCCGGGCGGCGAGAGTGGATGCGGCGGGGGCAATGGTGCCCTTGTCGCGGCAGGACAGCGCGTTGTGGGACGCCGCCGCGATCATGCGCGCTCACCACTTACTGGACCGCGCAGCGACGCTGGCGCGAAGTGGACCGCGCCAGATCATCGCCGCAATCCATTTGACACATGCACGCCGCGTGTCCGGTGCCCATGCCCCGGATTGGGCAACGATCGCGCGGCTTTATGACCTGCTCTGCGCACTGCGCCCTGGCCCGGCGAGCGAAACCGCGCGCGCGGTAGCCATAGCGCACCGCGATGGGGCAAAGGCCGGGCTAGCTGTGCTCGATGCCATCAACCCTGCCAGCATAACGCATCATCGCGGCTGGTTCAGCGCCCGTGGGCATCTGCTGGCCGAATTGGGGCAGCCCGACGCAGCACGCGCCGCGCTTCGCCGCGCGCTGGCGCTGGCCCCGCCGCCCGCCGAGGCGGCCTATCTCGGGGAGGTTATGGCGCGGCTGGACGGTGCAGTTGCCGAATCAGTGCCACTGGCTTAGCGGCGCTAGCATGTCCCCGCTTTCCGCCCTTGGCCGCCTTTGCTGGCTGTGGTTGCCGCTGTTGCTGGCGTTTGCCGTGCGCGGGCCGGTTCCGCCGGGCTGGATGGTGGACCGCGACGGTGGCGGGACGCTGACGGTGCGTATCTGTTCCGACATTTCCAACCCGGCGGCCAGTGTTACCATCCCGTTTGAGCGGGAAAGTGGGCATGACAGTGAAGATATAGATTCCTGTCCTTGGGGCGCCCTTGGTGGCGCGGGGATGCTGCCACCTGCGCCCTCGGGCTTGGAAGCCCGCCTTTTTGTTGCCGCGCCAAAGCCGTTTGCGCATCCGACCGGCTTTGCGCCGGGGGCAGCCTCGCCGTTGCCGCCGAGCACCGGTCCGCCATCCTTCGCCTGAAAAGCCGCGCCCCGATGGCGCAGATTTTTTCAGGTCAAGGATTTCCATCATGAATCACACAATCCGCCAACTGCCGTCGCGGCAGGATGGGCTGCTGTATCGGACGATCTGGCGCTGGCATTTCTATGCCGGGCTGTTCGTCATCCCCTTCATTCTTGTTCTGTCGCTGACGGGCGCGCTTTATCTCTTCAAACCTCAGATCGATGCGTGGGAAGAGCGACATTGGCGCGGTTTTGCCGCTGCCGAAAATATCCGCCCCGAAACGCAGGTGGAGGCTGCTGTCACGGCCTTTCCGGGCGCGACATTTCATCATTACCGCTTGCCGCAAGCGTCCGGTGACGCGGCCATGGTGCACCTGCGGCTGGCCGATGGATCGATACGCGATGTGTTCGTCAGCCCGGCCGGCAGCGTCGTTGGCAACCGTGACCCCAATGCGCGCTTGTCGCGCCTGCTGTCGCGGATGCACGGTTCGCTGTTGATCCCGCCGGTTGGCGACTGGCTGGTGGAGCTGGCTGCGAGCTGGGCGATCGTGCTGATCCTGACGGGTCTTTATCTGTGGTGGCCGCGAGGGAACGGCGTGAGCGGAGGTCGTTTCTGGCCGCGGGCTGGCCTGAAAGGACGCAGCTGGTGGCGCGAGGGACATGCGGCCATCGGCATCTGGGCCGCGGGACTTGCTCTGGTACTGCTGCTGTCGGGCCTGCCATGGTCAAATCTGTGGGGCGATGCCTTTGCCAAAGTACGCGCCGAACTGGGGTTGGTGGCGGGGGCACAGGACTGGCGTGCCCCGGCGGGTGATCATGCCGGGCACGATCAGGCGGCCATGGCGCGGCCAGGCCCTGTTGTTGCCCGGGCAAAAGTGCCGCTCGACACCATTGTCCTGCGCGCGCGCCAGGCAGAATTGGCGGCTCCGGTCATCATCATGGCGCCCGGTGCCAGCGATTGGGGCACGGCCGCCGATACGGGTCGCTGGACGATCAAGTCGCTAACCCAGAATCGTCCGCTCCGACGTTCCATCCACGTCGATGCCGCAACTGGCCTCGAAATCGGGCGGGAGGAGTTCGCCGACAAGCATGTCATCGACCGCGTGATCAATTACGGCATTGCCTGGCATGAGGGCGCGCTGTTTGGGTGGGCCAATCAGTTGATCGGGGTGCTGACGGCGGTGATGCTTATCGCCCTGTCGATCAGCGGGTTTGCGATGTGGCGCCGACGGCGGCCTGATGACCAGCTTGGCGCGCCGCCTGCGGTGACCCAGCGGACACGGTTGCGCGGGGTGGCGTTGATTGTGCTCGCACTCGCACTGGTTCTTCCATTGCTCGCCGCCTCGCTCGTCGTGCTCCTGCTGTTTGAACGACTGGTGCTACACCACTGGCCGCGCGGTGCACGCTGGTTGGGAGTGGAGACAGTTTCATCTGCAACCGCATGATGCTATCGATGCCGGATGGCCGATCCCGCGTCCCACATCCATGCCGCCCCGCCGCCAGGGGCTGCCGCCGACTGGACCATTCCTCAGAATTGGGATGCGTTCACGGCGGATGAGCACGCGATGTGGGACCGGCTGTTCGCGCGTCAGACCGCAATGCTGCCGGGGCGCGCGGCCGATGCGTTCCTGCGCGGGGTCGATGTGCTGCGTCTCGAAAAACCGGGGATTCCGGATTACCGCGACCTCAACGCGCGGCTGATGGCCGCAACCGGGTGGCAGGTAGTTGCGGTGCCGGGACTGGTGCCTGATGATGTATTTTTCGATCATCTGGCCGCACGGCGCTTTCCGGCGGGCAATTTCATTCGCACCCCGGCCCAGCTCGATTATTTGCAGGAACCCGACGTGTTTCACGACGTGTTCGGGCATGTTCCGATGCTCGCCGATCCGGTCTTTGCTGATTATATGGCCGCCTATGGCCGGGGAGGGCAGCGCAGCCTTGGCTTCGGGGCGCTGGATAAGCTTGCGCGCCTATACTGGTACACCGTCGAATTTGGCTTGATCCGCGAGGCGCGGGGGCTGCGCATCTATGGCGCGGGGATCGTGTCGAGCTATGCCGAAAGTGTCTTTGCGCTGGACGACCCCAGCCCGAACCGCATCCTGTTCGATCTTGAACGGGTGATGCGCACCCATTACCGGATTGACGATTTCCAGCAGAATTATTTCGTCGTCGACAGCCTGGAGCAACTTCTGCGTGTCACGGTGGAAACCGACTTTGCGCCGCTCTATGCCCGGCTGGCGACGCTGGAGGATATTGCCATCGCCGATATCGTACCCGGCGACGGGATCATCACCCACGGGACGCAGGCCCGCGCGGTTACGATGGAAAGCTGACGTCCACCACGCGCCCATCGCGATAGGTGCAGGCAAAGTCGCGCGGCATGACGCCGGGCGCGGCGACATTGCCCGTGACGCGCCAGCCGTCACCGCCGCGGGTGAGGGTATCGATCTGGCCGACGCGCGCATCGTCGCCAAGGTCGCCTTCCGCCGCCCAGCTACAGGCGTCGGCGGCACGATTTTCGGCTTCGCTGCGCCCTGGTGCCCAACCGCGTTCGCGCGCATCGTCCGGCACGGCGCGATAGTCCTCGCGCGGGGGGACATAATGATAGTCGTCATCGCGCTGGTCGCGTTCGCGCGTCCGCTGTTTGGACTTTTTGGCCGAATCGGCAATCGCGGCGATGGCACCGATAAGGAAAATTCCAGCGATCACATCGCCTGCATCCACCCGGTCACGGTGTCGGTGATGGCGGTGCCGCGCCTCGGCGGGTGCGACTGCGGTCAGGACGGAAGAGGCTAGCACGGCCGCCCCCACAAGTTTCACGGCAAAACGATTCATGGCAAGTTCCCCCCAATGCGGCGCAGCCCGGCGGGCCTTGGCATCAGATGATATGCGCTAGCGCAGCGTCCCTGTCGCTGCGGTGAACGCTATCAGCAGGCGCAGCGCGGTTTGGGGCGAGGTTTGTGGATGCTGCGCTTCTTGGGCGCATAGCGTTTGCGGGCCACCGGCACGCTTTCATAATGGGTGGTCGTGGTAATTTCCTCCACGGTTTCCATGGCGGCGGGCGTCGTGGCGGTTACCAGCATATAGCCAGGCGTGTACCAGCCATGGCCGTAACCCTGGCCATAGCCATAACCGGCGGCTTGCCACCCAGCGCGGCGATCCTCGATCCGGCGGACGGCGGCGCGGCACGCGCGGCGATCCTCCGCCTGGTCGATCACCCGCCCGGCGATGGCGCCAAGCGCCCCCCCAAGCAGCGTTCCTGCGGTGCGGTTGCCCCGGCCCACAATGCGATTGCCCGCAAATCCGCCTAGCAGCCCGCCAAGCACTGATCCGCCCAGCCCGCTGTCAGGGCGGCACGCGCGTTCCAGATCGCGGCGGTGCGCCTCCTCTTCGGCATCCCAGTCGCGATCGGACCAAGGATGCGGCCCGGCTGCCGTGTGCATCATCGTCGCTGCATCCGCCGGGGCTTGGCCGTCCAGCGTGCAGCGATATTCACGGGCATCGGGGTCGCTGTAGGTGCAGGTCCATTGTCCGGGGGACGCGCCGTCAGCCATGGTCCGATATTCGCGGCGCACCTCTGTGCGGATCGCTGCGGCTTCATCAGCGGCATAGCTGACGCCGTGATCAGGCATGTCCCCGGCGACGGGCGCTTCCGGCATGCGGACGGAAAGCATGGGAGCGACCGGGGTCGGCACGGCTTTACGAACGACGGGAGCCGGTGCGACGGGCGTGGTGACGAGCGGCGGTGCTTCGGCGGGCGGCGTCACGGCGGCGTTGCCCACGGCCTCACGCGCGGCCGTGGCGGCCTGTGCCGCGCGCGCGGCGCTGTCCTGTGCGACGGCGGGGTTGGCGGCAAACAGCGCCCCGGCGGCGACGCCCATCAACATCAAAGTCCGCATGATCGATTTCCCCCGCACAAATCCGGATCCACCGCGACCCGCGCATGTGGTTAAGAAATCGTTTAGCAAAGCCGCCTTGGACGGGCGAATCCGTTAACCTTGCTGGCGACGTTTCATTTTGGGTCAGGCGGAAAGGGTCGACGCAATGCGTGTAACCAACGCTTCGGCCCCCGCCTGGTCCGCCGGGGTAAAACGGGCGGGCAACGGGCTGTCGAGATCGAGCACGCCGATCAGCCGGTCGCCGACGACTATCGGCACGACAAGTTCGCTGCGGCTTGCCGCATCGCAAGCGATATGGCCGGGAAAGGCGTGGACGTCATCGACGCGCTGGCTGGTGCGCGTCCGCGCCGCCGCGCCGCACACGCCTTTGTCCAGCGGGATGCGGATGCACGCGGCCTGACCCTGAAACGGACCCAGCACCAGTTCAGTGCCGTCAAAGCGATAAAAGCCCGCCCAGTTGAGGTCAGGGATCGCCTGCCAGACAAGTGCGGCGACATTCGCCATGTTGGCGATGGCATCGCACTCATCGGCCGTGACCGCAGCGCACATATCCCCCAGCTCTGCCCAGCGCTCCGTCGCTCCGCTCGCAGTCGGTGCGAAGGCAAAGCTCATTGCGGGTTCAGGCCAGTGTGCTTGGCGATGAAGGCATACATGTCGGCAAACTCCGCAATCACCTTGTCGGTGGGCTTGCCTGAACCATGGCCCGCGCGGGTTTCGATGCGGATCAGGTGCGGTTTGTCGCCGATCTGCGCGGCCTGAAGCGCGGCGGTATATTTGAAGCTGTGGCCCGGCACCACGCGGTCGTCGGTGTCGGCGGTCGTGACCAATATCGCCGGATAATCCTTGCCCGACCCGATATTATGATAGGGGGAATAGGTCAGCAGCTTGCGGAAATCGGCCTCCTTATTGGGGTAGCCATAGTCGTCGACCCAGTAACGCCCGGCCGTAAAGCGGTCAAAGCGCAACATGTCCATCACGCCGACACCGGGCAGCGCGGCGGCGAATAGGTCGGGCCGCTGGTTGACCACTGCTCCGACCAGCAGGCCGCCGTTGGAACGCCCTTCGATCGCCAGCCCGTCCTTTTTGGTGATGCCTTTGGCGATCAGAAATTCGCCCGCCGCGATGAAATCGTCGAACACATTCTGCTTGTTCTGCAAACGACCGGCATCGTGCCATTCCTTGCCATATTCGCCGCCGCCCCGCAGATTGGCGATGGCCAGAACCCCGCCCTTGTCCACCCAGGCGAGGCGGGTCGGCGAAAAGCCGGGGGTCATTGATATATTGAACCCGCCATATCCGTAAAGCAGCGTCGGCGAGCCGCCGGTGCGATCAACGCCCTTTTTCGCGATGACGAACATCGGCACGCGGGTGCCATCCTTCGAAGCATAGAAATGTTGCTCGACGACGAAGTCATCGGGGTTGAATGTCAGTTCCGGTTCGGCGAACACCGTGCTTTTCCCGGTCGCGGTGTCGAGGCGGTAAATCGTCGTTGGCCGCGCAAAGCTGGAAAAGGCATAGAAGGTTTCGGGATCACCGGGCTTGCCCGAAAAACCCGATGCAGTCCCGATGCTGCCCAGCGTGATGTTGGCGGCAGGCTGCCCATCCATTGTCACCATCCGCGCGTCCGATTTGGCATCGCCGAGGTAGGACAAGATGATGCGGTTGCCGACCGCCGATGCGCCAACCAGCGTCCCGCTGCTTTCCGCGACCAGCTCAACCGGGCCGATGCGGCGTTTCACGTCCAACCGCACCAGCCGCTGGCGCGGTGCGCCATGGTTGGTCAGAAAGGTGAACTGCGACCCATTGTTGGCAACATATTGCCAGTTGTGCGCGAAGTCAGTGACGACGGCAAGCGGATCACCCGCCTTGCCGCCTGTCAGCGGATAGAGAGTAAGGCCATAGCGTTCGTCGGTCCCTTCGGATGACGTGACGAGCAGCCACTTTCCATCGTCCGTTACCTCCGCGCTGTGGTTCAGCGCGGGGCGGTCCGGTGTTGCATGGACCAGCGTATCGGCGCTTTGCGGCGTTCCAAGCCGGTGAAAATAGACGGCATGATCCTTGTTCAGCGACTGAAACTTTGCGCCCTCCGCCGGTTCGGGGAAACGCGAATAATAAAACCCGCTCCCATCCTTGGCCCAGGCCAGATTGCTGAACTTAACCCAGCGCACTTCGTCGCTGACATCTTTGCCGGTTGCGACGTCCATCACGCGGACAATGCGCCAGTCGGTGCCGCCGTCCTGCACCGAATAGAGCAGCTTCGTTCCGTCGGGCGAGGGTTCCCATTCGCCCAGCGCGGTTGCGCCGTCCTTGGCCCATGTGTTGGGATCGAGCAGTGCCCGGCCCGCACCATCCAGCCCGTCGCGGACATACAGGACCGACTGCGGCTGCAGCCCGTCGTTGCGGGTATAGAAATAGCGGCTTCCTGCCTTGCGCGGCGTGCCAAAGCGTTCGTAGTCGAACAACTGGGTCATCCGACTGGCAAAGGCGTCGCGTGCGGGCAGCTGGTCCAGATAGGCGTCGGTCACCGCATTCTGCCGCGCGACCCAGTCCGCCACCTTGGGATTGACGCGCACATCATCCTCCAGCCAGCGGAAGGGATCGGCCACCGCAACACCGAACTGTGGTTCGACCAGGTCCAGCTTTTCGGTAGCGGGATAGGCCATGCGCGGCGCAGGCACATCAACCGGCGCGGCGGCATCGTCGGCGGCGGTAGCAGCAACAGGCGTCATGGTCAGTGCTGCCGTGCTGGCGAGCAAGGCGGACAGGCAAAAGCGTGCGGGCATGGCATCTCTCGTTCATCGGGTGTGATCATGGTCGAGGACGACATGTAGCGACCAGCCGGCGCGCTGCAAGATCGCACGAACAGGGGACGAAGCATTTCAATCGGTGCGATCGTGAAAGTGGCTCCCCGGGTAGGAAATGGAGATCATGGATATCCTCCTCATAAAACAGATTTTTTGAATTGAGTGTGAGGCTTGGTGCCCCGTCAAGTGCCCCTCGGTGGGGCCTGGTGGGTCCATCAGCGCTGGCTTGCGGCCGCGATGCAGGAGGCTTTCCAGGCTTCGATTTCGCGCTCTGGCCAGCCCTTGCGGCGTGCACCCAGAGGGATCGGCCGGGGGAAGCTGCCGTCCTGGATGCGCCGCCAGATTGTAGTGCGGCTGAGGCTGGTTTCGCGCTGGACGTCGGCGATGCCGAAAATACGGCCGGGACCGGTTTGATCGGGCATTGCGGTGGTTTTCATGCGACTGCTTTCTTGGGTTTGCAAAAGGGGCTGTCGCAGGCTGCGATCTCGGCGGGCGCAGCGAGGCGCTCGCACTGATCGCACCAGATGTGCGCCGCCTTGGGATTGATCGGACTGACGACCGGTGCCACCAGACGCGTGGTGCCGACTGGCACGGTCGTTTCGCTGGCGTAGCGCGTCATGATGTCGCACTCTGCAGGCTGCCGTCGATTGATGATGGAGGGCCAAGGTCTGTGGTGCAGGTTGTGATCAGGGCGGCGACCACCCAGCATATCGCGACGACGCCGGCGAGGCGGCGGACCCACAGGCGGTTCATGATTTCAGGTTCCTCGAAAAAAGCCGCTGCCGCGCGACATTCATTGCTCGTGGAAGGGAGCGCGGCAGCGGGAGGTTGGGGGCAGCCGCCGGGTCGTTGGCGGAAATGGTGCCCCGGTTTCGGGTGAGATCGGCGAGAGGGTCGGCGAACAGGGCCAGCACCGCGGCACGGCGACGGCGGGCGCGAAGGAGCGCGATCAGTGCGCGCAGCTGAGCCACTGCGGCCGATGGCGAGAGCTCGGCGGGCCGGGTCACGGCGCCACCGGAACGGCCGCAAGGGCCGCGTAGATCATGCCCGCGGCGAGGGTGATCCCGATTGCCAGGGTAGCTGCGAAGGCCGCAGCGAAGCGTTTGACGCTGATTTTCATCGCGCCACCGGGGGAAGTGCGGCGACGAGGGCGACGTTGACCGCCAGCGCAGCGGCGATCGCCAAGGGTAGCCAAGGGCGGTCTGCGAACAGCAGCTCACGCACGTGGCGCCGCATGACCGCGCGCACGCGCAGCGCGCGGCAAGCCGACAGGCCAGTGGCCAGCACAATGAGGCGCGCCGAAAGTGGCAATCGCGGGCGCGGGGAGTCGGGCATTGGGTCGGACATCGGATCAAGCCTTTCAGATGGAGGGGGCGGGACCGGCGATCCGGTCAAAAGCGATGCGCAGGACGATGGGGTTGCGGGCGAAAACTGGGGCGCCGCTGAGCATTCCCGTCTCGTTCCATCTGCGCGCAAATTCCGGGACGTCGCGCCAGCCGGGGGCAAGCAGCTCGGCTTCAGCGACTTCGTGCAGGGGTAATTTGTCGATCGCGGCGATGCGCAGATACTGGCGGTGCCAGGCCTTGGGCATTTCACGCGTCATCCGGCACTTTCTGCCGCTGCGCGCCAAGGTGGACAACTCGCGTGCCGAACAATCGGCCGCAAAAATAGGCGTGCTTTCCGGCATTGCCGCTGCCACGGCGGGTTTCAGGCGCGCCCATTTGGCGGGCAAAAAGAAAGGCTCGCGCACCCAGAGTAGATCGCCTGGTCCCAGCACGGCCAGGCGTCCCAGCGGTCGGATCAGCACAGACAATCGGTCAGCGACCAGCGCGCCGATTTCTGGTTGACGGATCGAGACGGGATGCACCTTCACCCGTGTGCCCCTGGGACATTGGCCATATCGAGCAGAATTTCGGCGTGGCACCAATCCGACGAGAGCGGACACCAGCATTGCAGGTTGCGCCCAGTCAGACTGGGCAACCGATCCAGGAGGATGCCGCGGCGGCGATCGAGGGCTTTGGCTTCAGCGTCGCTGAACCCCGCGGCCCTCAGGACAGCTGGCGAGCAATCGCCGCGCAGCCAGGCGGCGAAAAGAATGACGCTGCGCTTGTGACCTATGCGGACGCGGCGCACCATTCCGCCCCGCCGATCCGCGACGGCCGCAGCCGCATCACATGACCAAGAAAACAGGTCGGTCACGCTGCGACCAGCTCACGCAGCGCCTGGCGGCGAGCAGCAAGATCGATCGCGACATCGAAGCCTTCGTGCGGTCCGATCAAGATTGCCTGTCGCAGCCCTTCGACCATGAGTTCGATAACTTGATGACGGGCCCGAGCGGCCAGATCGGCCAGATCGGCCAGATCGGCCCGAGCGGCCAGATCGGCCAGATCGGCCAGATCGGCCCGAGCGGCCCGAGCGGCCAGATCGGCCCGAGCGGCCCGAGCGGCCAGAGCGGCCAGATCGGCCCGAGCGGCCCGAGCGGCCCGAGCGGCCCGAGCGGCCCGAGCGGCCAGATCGGCCAGATCGGCCCGAGCGGCCAGATCGGCCCGAGCGGCCCGAGCAATTTGCTCAAGGTCAGTGTCCGTGCGTGCGGCCTCGCATTGCGATGCTAGCGCATCGAGCGCGGCCTGTTCGGCCGCGGGCTGGAATTGGGCGAGCGCGCGCAGATAGATGGGTGCGATCCGGCTGACGCCCCAGAGCGCCAGAAATTTCGCGCGGGCCAATTCATCTTGCGGCGTACCGCGCGTGCCAGCGATCAGCGGTACCAGCGGCTTAAGCAGCCGATCGCGCTGTTCTGGGGGCGCGTTGTCGTTGATCACGATGCCATATCCACCGAGGATCGGGCAGGCGCACTGCGGTCGGTCGCTGTGTGCCTCACCCGCAAACCACGCGACCATTTCCATGAAACAAAGGCCGTCCTCGGCGCGATTGTGGCTGCCAGTACTCAACTGGACTTCGCCGATCGCGGCGAAGTCGAAACCGCCTGGGGCGGCGAGGGAAGTGGTCTGCATCATCAGTCTCCTTTGCTGTGGACTTTGCTGGGGAACGGGGTGCCCGGTCATTCCGCTGGCTGGCGCGCGCGGGATGCGTTTTTTCGCTTGAGAGCTTCCTTGACCTTTGTACGGGTGGCGGCGACGGGATCGGCTGGATCGGAATCGGGCCCGAAGGCCAGAAGGTCTGGCAGCCAGCGGGCCGCGAGAACGCGGGTTTCGGCGGTGGCGTGGCGGACAGGATCGAGTGCGCCTGCAACCGCGTCGCTCAGCTCGCTGTCTTTGAGTTTCGCGAAGTCGGCGAGGGTTCCGGCGTCGACGAATGGTCTGACAAAAGCGAGGCGGACGCTGCGGCCGAACAAGCCCAGCCACTGCGGTGTCGGTCGCCAAAAACTGCGCAGCACTGCGGCAAGACGCCTCCCCTTGGGCGCGCAGGCACGGGCGAGTGCGTCATGGGCGGCGATGCGCCAGCCCGGGGTGTCGGCCGATCTGAGCAGCGATGCGCCCGCCACCAGCGCGGCGGTGACGGATTTCTGATACGCCGATTCCGCAAGGTAAAGATTGAGGCTGGCTGCGGGATCCTTTTCGACCATGAACGGTCGACCGCGCAGCTCGTTGGCCCGCAGCTGCCAGTCGGTTTCGGCCTGGCAATCCGCCGCAAAGCTTTCGAACAGGCCGGTCGGCGGACGATCCGCGCCGTCGTGCCAATCGCTGGCGATAACGCGTGCGCCGGTCTGGTTGCTGTGCGTGTTGCCAAAGACCGCGCGCGCCTGGGACCAGACAAGATAATCCTGGGCTACCGTACCCTCGGCCAACAGCAGCAGTCGCCGGAGCAGCGTGCGGCGCAGCGAGCGCATCAGCTGCAGCCCGTCGGCGCTCAGCCCATATTCGTCGCGCGCGATGGCGCGGCCCTGCTGGGCGAGGCCGCTGTCGGGCATGGCAAGTGCCGCGCCCTCGCTGACCGAAATTGTCGCTCCGATTTTTGGCAGCGCGCCGGGGGCTGCGCCCTTTTCGGCCGCACCTTTCGCGGCGCGGCTGACCCACCAGAAGCGCGTCAGCGGGTCGCCGCGCGCGTCGAGCTGGATGGTGGCGACGATCGCGTTGGTCGGCACCGCCGCTGGCGGAGGGTCGCCCTGCGCGAACTCCAGCGCACTGTCGTCGCGCCCGCCAAACTGGGGCGGGGTAGCGGAAAAGCGCAAGTCGGGGCGCTGGGCGGCGGCACGGACCTTGTCACGCTCGACCGCAAACCGCTCCTCGGCCAGTCGGCGGAGCAGCGCCTCGTCAGTGATGCGGACGCGGCTGTCTCTACCGTCCGCGAAAAGATCAGGCTCGTACGCGCCGCCCTTGCCGAGGTACACCAGCTCGCCCACGAACTGGAGCAGGCGCGCGGCCTCGCGATCGCCGACCTTGAGGAGGGCGCGGATCCTTTCGGGGCGGTGTTCCCACGACTGCTGGGGCGCGAGAGACGCATAAACGCTCTCCTGCAGCACAGTGTCGGCCGTGCTGGCGTAGGCGGCCGCCTGGTCGAAGGACAATCTGCCGTCTGCATAAGCGTCGAAAATGGGCCGGGCGAGCTGACCCAGGCGCAGCTGCCGCTGTACCCAAAGCTTGGGCTGGCCCAGGCGCTCGGCGATCTGTTCGACGGTGTCACCCTGGGCCACGGCCTGCGCGATCGCGGCGTGCACCTCATAAGGGCGCAGCTCGCGGCGCAGCAGATTTTCGCCGAGCGACATTTCGGTGATTTCCGCGGCGGGTGCCTTGACCACAGCGGCAGGAATCGGCCAGTCGGCAGGCAGCGTGCCGCGCGCAATCAGCCGCTCGATCGCCCGCAGCCGGCGACCCCCGGCGAGCACGGCCCACGGCGTCGGGGCGTCGGCCTCCGCCGGGTGGACGACCAGCGCCTGCAACAGGCCGACGCGTGCGATCGATGCCTCAAGCGCGGCGGTCGCGTCCGAATCCTCGGCGTTGGTGCGCACGTTGAGAGCCGATTTGTGGAGCTGGGCAAAGACAAAGCTTTGGATCGTCATGGCAGGTCTCCGGACGGGAGGGGCGACGCGGGCAGGGGGCTGGCCGCGACAACGCGCGGTTTGAGATTGGCCAGAAATGCGGCGTCGGCCCGCTCCACCGCGTCGGCACGGGGTGTGAGCTTGCGGAAAACAACGGCGGTCCACCAATCATCTGGCCAGCGGTCAAAATTTAGGACCAGACCGTCCATGAGCCCACTTTTCCGCACGCCGCGAACGACCCCTGTCCAGCCCTTTTGTGGGCCGTACCCGACTGGCTGGGGCAGCAGCCCGGCGCGAAACCATTCCGCGTCGTGGATACACTCGGCGAGGTCGCCGGGTGCCCAGGCTTCGCCAGACGGCGGGGGCGCGTCGGGGGTGCGGGCGATCCAGCGGGCCAGCGCCGCCCGCAGCCGCTGAAGCCGTCCCGGCTGTCCGGAATGACGCGGCGCGGCCATCACACGATCCCCAGCGCGGCTTTGTAAACGTCGAGGATCGCCTCCATTTCCTGGCGGTCGGCGGTTGACATTTTGCGCAGGCGGATGACCTGCCGCATCGTTTTCACGTCATAGCCCTGGGCCTTCGCCTCGCTGAAGACGTCGCGCTTGTCGTACTTGATCCCCTTTTCCTCTTCCTCGATCCGCTCGATGCGTTCGATGAACAGGCGGAGCTGGTCGTCGCTGGCGCTGGTCGCGGTCATTTCGTGGATCCTGGAGTGGTGAATGTGCTGGTTGCTGTTTGCGCACCCAGCTCCTTGCCGGCATCCACGATCGACCGCAGGTAGTGCGCGCACAGCGGGCCTGTTATCGAGAGGGCGCCGCTCATAACCGCAATAGTTCCACCGAAGCTGCCAGCGCGGCTCGCCACGTCCTCGATCGCGCCCAAGGCTTGCTCGACCGCGTGGAACGCAAGGTCACCCACCAACTCGCGCTGATCCGCAAGGACATCAATCTGGCGCAAAGTGTCGCGGATCGCGGCGCGCAGGTCTGACGGCACAGTCAAAAGGCGCGCGGTCACGACACCAGCTCCAGCGAGCGCGGCATGGTTGCCGTTTCGCAGGCAGTGCAGTGGTGCGGGTGCGTGTCCGACCAGGCGCACGGGCCGTCGTCGCCCACGCAGGCGTCGTGCCAGCTGCAGCCGCAATTGCGGCACAGACGCGGGACGGCCAGGCCGTAGTCCGGCCCCGCCGCGGCGAGGTCGATCAGCGCCAGATAGACGTCGAGGTCAAAACGGAAAATCTGGCGCAGCAGCGATGCTTGCGGCGCCGTGAAGGGCCAGCCGCCATTTTCGGCCTGGGTCAGCCGTTGGGTCAGCCGCGCGTGCTGTAACTGTGACGGCGGCACCGCTGCCCAGGGCAGCGCGCACAGGCGCGCCGCGACCTGGTCGACCGTCAGAATGGCAGCCTGGCGGCGGCGGCGCAGATAGGCGCCGGGGGTCGGCACCTCGTCAAGATCGGGGAAGCGGGGCGGATGGGCCATGACTTTGGTCTTTCAAAGCGCGCCCTGTGAGCGGGCAGCACTAAGGCGCTGCCGAAAGCGGAAGAGCCAACGGCGCGCGGGGAAAGCGGCGGGTGGGGGTGGGCTGGGCGCGAGAGGGGCAGTTCCAGCGCCCAACCCGGGATCCGCGCGCGAGGGGGTGAAGCGCGCGAAAGGGTGGATCAGGGTGGCTGAGCGGCGGGGTGCGGGTCGCCGAGAAGCGGGAGCGCCGATTTCAGCGCGTCGATAGCCTCGAGTGTTTCGCCGATCGCGCGGGCGCGCTTGGTCGGGCAGGCACCCGGCTGAGCTGCAGCGATGATGGCGGTGTTGGCCTCCCCCGTTTCGCGGGCGACCGATTCGGCGTGGCGGAGCAGGGCGTGGCTGTCGGCGAAAGCGCTGGCCTCCGCCAGTTCCAGCTTGTGGCCATAGGTTTCGAACAGCGGAGCGCCGGAGCCACCCGCGCCCAGAAAGGCAATGTCGAGCGCGATGGCGCAGTCGAGCGGCACCTGTTCGGCGGTGTCGGGATCGCCCCAGTTGCGTACGGTACGTTCGGCGCGGCACGCAATCCGGGCCATCTCGGGCCAGCCGCCGGGCAGTTGTCCCGCGATGCGCGACAGGGCGGCGTCGATCGACAGGGGGGCGCGGCGCTTCGTCATGCCTCACCCATGGGTAGAGGGCTGGCAAAAGCGGCGGGCGAGCGCAAGCGACGGGCGCCAAGCGATACGCTAGAGCGGCAGGCGCAGGGGCAAGAGAGGAGGCGCGCGGTCATGCCGCGAATCCCGCGAGCGGGTCGGCAACATAGTCGCACGGGTTGTCCGAGGGGACAGGGACAGGGGCGGGGTTGGCGGAGGGGCCTTGTGTGGCGCGGGAGGGGGTCGCCGTCCCTCCCGCGCCTTCCCCGCCACTGTGCGCAGGCACGGCGGCGGAGCCCCCAACGGAAGCGGCGATGCTGGCCACGGCCAGTTCGTCGCGGGGATAGATATCGGGGCGCAAATCATGACGCGAAACGCCAGTGGCCGCTTCGATCTTCAGGACGTGCTGCGGAGGACAGAGACGCCGATGGCGGATGAGTTTGGAAACATTCTGCTGACTCGTGCCGATCACATCAGCAAATTGAGTTTGCGAGGAAAACATGCTTGCAGCACGCTTGAATGCGTTGATCGCGGTAGCGCGCTGCTGATCGGTAAGGGCGAACGAATCAAACACCATGACGGGTTACAACTATCTACAACTGATGTCAACGCCCCAGTTGTAAGGGCGCATTTTCGTGTTGGGGTGTATGATCCCTTCATGGCTAAGCGCGTCCCGGCCTTGGAGCATAACGCGGAATTGCTGCGTGAGCTGCGAAGTCAGCTTGGCTGGTCAACGACCGTCGCAGCGGCCCGCGCGCGCGAAAAGGCGCGGGAGTTTGGCGATAACCTCAAGCTTCCTCAGCAGCTGGTCTCGAAATTCGAAAACGGCGGAATGAAATCAACGCCTCGTTGGATTGGGTACATGCAGTTGGCGATGGCTGATGAGGTACAGCGGCGCGATTTACCTGACGGGCGGATCTGGATGTTTCGATTCCCGCCTGAGCTGCAGACCTATTTCGCCGAAATTTTTGCTGCGAAGAATCGCGCGGCATTTCCGCGTGACGAAGTTGTCGATGCTCAATGCCTTGACGATGACGAGATCGAGATAGTTTCGTTGGTCAGGCGGCTCAATGCATCGCAGCGCGAGATGCTTGCAAGGATGATCAGGTCGGTGATCGTTCAAGCTGATGAAAAGGTCGGCCCGCTTATGCCTTCGAAGGCCGAAAACGTGAAAACGCTGCACACCCCGTCGCGCCAGTATGAGCCAACAAGATGAGGATGCTGTGCGGCCGTCCCCTTGCAATGACCTTGGCCAAATTCTCTGCAGTAATTGCTGCCGCTTTGCTCATGCCCGGTGACGCGTCATTTTGCGGGACTGCCTACGCACGGCCCGGGTGCTGTAAAATGTGCAAAAAGGGCAAAGCCTGCGGCGATACCTGCATTGCCGAGACCAGCCGGTGCAGTCGACCGCCGGGCTGCGCGTGCAATGGGTGAGCGGCGGCCACTGGGGTGCGGCTCAGCCGCCGTTATTTGTTTGGTCGCAACCTTTGTTGCGGTGCAGTTTTCAGGGGATGACCCTGCCGCTGCGCCAGCGGACAGCGCGGCCGAAACGCACCTGGTCGCCTCCGAAACCCTGTCCGCGTGTAGTGATTTGCTGCGCCAGGGAGAGGCAACGGGCGTGATCCGCAAGATCGATCGCGCTTCCAAGCGCCTTTACGTCGATCAGGCGCTGTGGGGCGAATTGGGGCCAGACGGGCGGCGCGGCGTCACTGCGGCGGCTTTGTGCCAGTGGTTTGGCGTCAAGATCGCTGGCTCCGACTTCGAGAACCGAGTGACCGTGGTCGGCTGGCAAACGGGCCAGCGGCTGTCGTCGATCGCTGGCGGAATGTATTTCGACAGCGCCGATTGACCGAAGTGACGACCGCGCCCTAAAAGTACCCATGTCCCTGATCGCTTTTGTTTGTTTGTCGGCTGTCGCCATCGATGGCGACACGCTGCGCTGTGCCAATGTCCGCGAGGCACGGGGGCTGGTGCGGCTGGCGCGCGTCGATGCGCCCGAGCGGGGTGCACCGGGATCCGCCGAAGCCACCCGGGCCCTGGAGTCGCTGATCGGGGGGCGGACCGTGCGGTGCCAGGCCGTCGATGCCGATCCGCGCAAGCGCCGGGTGCAACCGCGGGACCGGTACGGGCGGATTGTGGCGCGGTGCCGCGTCGGCACGGCCGATCTCGGCCGCGCGCTGATCGCCAGCGGCCATGCCCAGCGCTGGCCCCGAAATCGCTGAATGGGCCGCGGAATTGCCTAGACCCGCCAAAACCTATCCCGTGCGCCTCGCCGGGACGCGCAGCTATGCCGCGGCGCTGGCGAGCGCTGCGGTGGGTGACGTGGTGATGTTGCTGTGCGAGGACGGCAATCCGTTCGACCCCGACGCCCTGGCGATCGTCACCGCCGACGGGGCTTTGCTGGGCTATGTCCCGCGCGACAGCTGGTTGCGGCGGGCCGTGCTGGAGGACCGGCGCGGCGTCGCGGCGCGGATCGAGGGCCTTGACGGCGGGGCGACGATCGCCGTGACGCTGACCGACGATCAACCCGGGCGGCGCATCTACGAGAATTGAATTTCGCCGGTTTAGCTTTGCCGCGCCCGCCGCTGACTCGCGGCGCTTATTGAGCAGCCGTGCTGCGTGGCAAAGTCCGCCAGGGTCATGGTGCGCAGGTCATCGGCGCGGGCGGACCACCATGCATCCCAGTCCCACCGGATACCCAGCGCCGCGCGCAGCACGGTGATGGAGCTGCGCCCGATGGGCAGGCGGATGTCGCGCGCGCGCAGATCTGGGCGGGTGAGATATTCAGCGAGCGGCTGGGTCAGGATCACTCGAGCGTTGCCCGGCCCCACCATGGCGACGGGCCACCCGAGCGCGATGTCAAAGCCGTGATCGGTCTCGCGATACTCCGCCACCCGGTGGTTAGCGCCATGGACATCGGTGATGATGCCGATCGTCAGGTCCTCGCGCGTCGGCCTTGACATCTATTGCATCCATGCCCACGCGGCGCAGCGCTCAAAGTCCCCCAGCCACTTTGTGGCAGGATCGCCCGCCAGCGCGGGTAGCAGCAGCGCGGCGCACCATGGTGCCGGGGGCTGCTCATGCACGCGCTGACTGGTCCGCGCCGCTTGCTGCGTCTGGGTCAAGCGCTCCCACAACGCGCCCGCCGCGCGGGCCGCAACACCCATGACCATCAACGGCGCGCCATCGTTGCGGACGGTCGCCATCATTGCGCGGCGCGAGCCAAATGGCTCGGCGTCAAGCCAATAGCCTGGCACCGGCATCTGGACACCGCCATTGGCAATCGCATCGGTAAGCAGGTCGCGGGTGTGGTCGATCGCCGCCGGATCAACTTCGGACAGCCACGACCGGCGCACATGGCCGGTGTTGAGGGTAAGGTGCGTCAGATAGGTCATGGCGATGGCGGCACCCAATATGTCATGCTGGCCTCTGTCCTGCGGCGCTCGTCAGCATGGAGGCGCGCTACGAAGGCCTGCTCTTTGGCGAGGTGCGCGTCATGCGCGGCATTTCTGGCCTGACGGATGGCAATCAGATTGGCTTTTTGATCCAGCAAACCGAGCCATGCCTCCAGCGGGAGCCTCCAATCCCGCGCCCGCGTCCAATCTGCACACTCATCATATCGATGATGGCGCACGCAGCGCCCGCCCAGCCGTTTGACTATCGGGACCATGTCCAGGTCCGGTCTGATCACAAAATGGTGAGCGCCGTCCATGCGGCGCTCCAGCCATAACCATGGTCCATGGGCGTCTTGCCCCCATGACCAATCCTCAAAAAATGCGCCATCAATATGGCGCATCCGGGCGCGGTTGCGGGCGGGCGTACTCATGCGCCCGCTGCTGCCCTGACCAGCGCGCGGACATCAGCGTCGCGATTGTCGATCCAGTAACGCGCATCGGCCTGTGCCTTGACCGCTGCGACAGCCTTGGCGATGTGGTCCGCCAACTCTGCGGGAGCATCGCTGCTGACCACGCAAACGGCATCGATCTGTGCAATTTTCTTGAGGCGGATCGTGTTAGCCCAAGCAATTTGCTTGTCGCTGCCGGTCAGGGCGGGCAACGCATTGTCCTCCGCAAACTTGGTAGCGGCGTCGGCGGCCTCCGCCTTTTTGGCTGCGTAATAGCAATCTGTGCAGGTCACCCCGCCGTGCGCGAGCAGATAATCTCGGCGCTCGTAAGCAGCGGCGGTGGTTGCGGCCGTCACGTGAGTGGTTGCGCCGCAGGTGGTGCAGGTGGCGGGTACTTGAGCCATTGTCTATCTCCTACGCCCCGGTGCGGCGGCGTCCCCGTATCAGCGTCTGCCGATGCACATCTACTACCTTTCATCTTGTGCCGTGTAAAGCAAAAAATGCGATGTGGTGAAAATATATGCAGCGGCACACTTTGCGGCTGACAGTTGGTTTTCTGTCAGTTTTTCCTTATGTTCTTTTTGGAGGGGCCGGGGAGTGAATAATGAAAGTTAACCCTGGCGATTTTTGTATGGCGCCGCTGTCTGCGGCGATGGCCAGCCAGCGGCTGCGCGTGCTGGATTTCGTACGTACTTACATCGCGCGGTGGGGCGGCAGCCCGAGCCAGGGCGAAATCGCCGCTGCGCTGGGCATCGACCGCAAGGCCGTCTGGCGCGCGGTCCGCAGCCTGGCGCGCGACGGGTTGATCCGCCGCACGGCAGGCACCCGGGGCTTGAGCCTGCCCGAGGCTGAGGCCGAGGCGATCCGTCACCTGCGCGCGATGGGCTGGACCATCGATCCGGATCAGGCGGTGGCCGCAAAAGCGGGGCTGCTCGCCGCGCCGGAACTTGACTATCCCGCCGCTGGCAAGGGCGATGGAGGCGCGGGTGACGGAACGGCGATCGGGCAGGAAATCGCGAGAGAGCAAGGCCCTTGAGCAAGCGGCCGAGCTGCGCCGTCACAAGATCAATGCCGATTTTGCCCGCCGCCATCCCGAACGGGCGCGCGCCGAGCGCGCACTGCGCCAGGCACAAGCCGGGCTGCGCGGCGACTGGAGCCACAAACGCGAAGGCACGCCGGAGACCCATGCCCGCGCGGCGCGCGTCAACCAGGGCGCGCTGGCGCGCCTGCACCTTAAAGGCGACATCGATGCCGATCAGCTCGCGTGGTCGGCCGAGATCGCACGCGTGCACGCCCAGATCGTGCGCGACGCGGTGCCGGCGACCGTGAGCCTGGAAACGCGCGTCGATCAGAGCCGTAGCGGTGATGGCAGCTTTTTCGAGGCACTGGGCCGCGTTCGCGCGGAAATCGCCTATACCGCGTGGCGCAAGAGCCTGCCGCGTGCGGGCGTCGTGCTGGCCATGATCGTCGAGGATGTCGCTGTCAGCGTCGCGGCGCGGCGATTTGGCATGCGGACAGCAACCGCAAAAGCCCAGTTGGTGACCGCGCTCGACCGGTGGCCCCAATATCTGGCCCAAGCACGTCGTGCCGTTGATGCAGGCGACCTTGCCGCTGCGCACGCGGGGCTGCTGGGCGGGTAAACGCCGATTTTTTGACGTGCCGCAAAAAAGACCCTGCCTTTAGGTCATCATTAAGGCCAGAAATGACCCCGCAATACCTGCGCCCGCAGCGGCCGCGCTCCCTTTTTGGGGGCGCGGCCGCACTGCGTTTGGCAGGGCGTTTGGCGAGGACGAGGCGGAGATTGGGCGGTATGGCCAAGACAAAGGTGCCGACGATCGCCGAGCTGCTCGACGATCAGCTGACAGAATTCGACGCGCTAATGAGTGAGGTGCGCGGTGGAATCCGGTCGGCACCGCATTTCGACACGCTAGAGGGCCGGGCCAACGCGATCGGCCAGGCACTGCGCGATGCGTTCCGGCGCGGCCGCGTGGCGCGAGGATAAAGACGTGGGGCTGATCGATCTTGACCAGCTGGCGGTTGTCGCCGCACGCAAAGGCAAAAATGCCGTGGTTTCGCGGGCCTGGTTGCGGCAGGCGCTTAAAGAGCTGACTGCAGCGCGCTCATCCATTTCAGCGATCACCGAAAAAGGTCAATCGCTATGAAGCCGTTTCGGCCGATCCGGTCGGTGAAGCAGGCAACGTTGCTGCTCGAGCGCTTTGCCGAAGTCGATGGTCACCTTGCCGGAATCGATGAAGCGCGCCGGGCCGAACTGGCCAAGGTCAATGCGCTGTTCGACGATCTCGCGGCAGCGCCGCTGGAAGAGCGGCAGGCATTATCGTCCGCGCTCGCAGCGTGGTGGCCTGGTGCAGGCCCCGCCCTCACCGGCGGCAAGCGCAAGTCGATCGAGCTGGGCGGCTGTGAAATCGGGAGCCGATCATCTGCAGCCACGCTTGCGGTCGACGGCAATGAGCCAGCGATCGCCAAGACACTGGGCGGCAAGCGGTGGGCACGCGAGATGGTGCGTGTGACCGTCAGCCTGGACCGCGCCGCTGTGCTCAAGTCGCTTGACGGAGTGCATGGCAAGGATCTTGCCGAGCTGGGACTGCGCAAGGTGGCTGGGCCCGAGACGGTGTTCGTCAGACGGGTGCGTCAGCTCGGTACACTCAGCGGGGCTGCCAAGGGCTAATGCCTAGCAGACCGCCGGTGTTCCGCCCGCCAGGCTGGCGCGAGCGGGAAGCATGGGAACGGCCGCGCCTGTATCAGGATCGCCGGAAGCGAGGGCGTGCGGGGCAGCGCGATCGGGCCGAGGTCATTGCCGAGGAGCCGTTCTGCCGCACTTGCCTGGAGCACGGTAAGCATGTGCGAACCGACGTCGTGGATCACATCATCCCGCTCGCCTGGGGCGGCAGCGACAGCCGCGGTAACAAGCAGGGCCTTTGCCATCCCTGCCATGACGCCAAGTCAAAAACCGAGCGTGCCTACGGGCGGCGAGGGGGGGGGAGGGGAAATCCCTAACCCCAAACCCCATGGACACCGCCGCCCAAGGAAAAGTTTTGCGCGGGCGAATTCAAAGGGGAAAAAGTTGCGGATCCTAAGCGACGAGGGGCACGGTGGGTAGCGGGGGGCCGCGGCCTGGGGCTGGTCGGAGGCGGAAGGCTCCGGAGCTCAAGGCGTTAGCCGGAACTGTGCGGAAGGATCGTGAGCTGGCGGTCGGCACTGGACCGAGCGAAGCGCCGATGATTGCGCCGCTGCATTTGTCCGACCTGGCACAGCTACATTTCGCCTCGATCGCGCGCATGCTGGAAGAGCAGAATCGGGCGAGCGCGCATTATGCCGAGCATGTCGCGCTGCTCGCGCAGCGGCTGGAACAGATCCAGCGCTATCAGTCGGTGCTCGAAGTTGAGGGCGACACCTTTACCTCCGAGTCCGCCAAGATGGTCGGTAAGGTCAAGGTGATAACCCGGCTGGTTCGGGCGCGGCCCGAGGTCGCCATGTTGTCAGACGCGATGCGGCATGCGCAGTCCCTACTTTCGGAGCTGATGCTCAACCCCGCAGCGGCGCTGCGAATCGCCAGTGGTCACAAGCCCGAGGCCGGCGCCTTTGATGATTTCTAGGGGTCGCTGATGTGGATGTACGCGAGTATGCGGCGATCGCGAAAGGCTATGCGCGCGACGTTTTGAGCGGCAAGATACCGGCAGGGCTGTCGATCCGGTTGCAGTGCAGGCGCTTCGTCGACGATCTGAAGCGCGAAAAGGCCAAGGATTTCCCGTTCCGATTCGACGTCGACAAGGCGGCGCGGGTCTGTCGATTCATCGAACGCTTGCCCCATTCCAAAGGAAAATGGGCGCGATCGAAAGAGACGCTGCGGCTGGAGCCGTGGCAGATATGGATCTTGTGTTGCGGCTTTGGCTGGATGCGCAAGCGCGATGGGCTGCGGCGGTTCCGGGTCATCACGGTTGTGGTGCCCCGGAAGAACGGCAAGTCGGCGCTGGCAGCAGGCATCGGCCTGTACATGCTCTGCGCCGATGGTGAATTCGGGGCGGAGGTTTATTCGGGAGCGACCAACGAAAAGCAGGCCTGGGAAGTCTTCGGTCCGGCGCGGCTGATGGCGATGCGGACGCCGGCGTTGGTCTCGCGGTTCGGCATCGACGTCAATGCCAAGTCGCTGGTCCGCGTCGACGACAATAGTAAATTCGAGACGATCATCGGTGATCCCGGAGACGGACAGAGCCCGAGCTGTTCGATCCATGATGAGTATCACGAGCACGCTGACGACGGTCAGGTCGATACGATGCGCACCGGTATGGGCGCACGGGACCAGGCGTTGCAGCTGCTGATTACGACTGCGGGCGATAATCTCGCAGGGCCGTGTTACGCCCATGTCCAAGAAGAGCGCGAAAAACTGGCGGGAATTGGTCACAATGGCGGACCGCCAATTAATGATGAGACGTTTTTCGTCGAGTTTACAATCGACGAGGGCGATGATTGGAAATCGGAAAGCGCGCTCCGCAAAGCGAATCCGAACTTCGGCGTTTCGGTTTCGGCGGATTTTTTGCTGGCCAGGCAACGCGATGCGATCGCCACACCCCGCAAGGCAGGTATTTTCAAAACCAAGCACCTGAACTTGTGGGTTTCGGCCAAGTCGGCCTATTTCGATATCGAGGCATGGCGGCGATGCACGAAGACCGATCTGCCAGGGACTGCAAAGGCCCAGCTGGAACTGGAGTGGCTGAAAGGGCGGAGGTGCATCGCCAGCCTGGACCTGTCGTCCAAGGTCGATATCGCCGCGCTTGAACTACTATTTCCGCCGCTGGGGGCCAAGGCAAGCGCCGATGATCCCTATATTCGGGCGGGCTATTACTTCTTGCCCGAAGAAACGGTGCTGCAGGTACCGGCCTATCAGGCGTGGGATGCGCTCGGTTTGCTGACAGTTACCTCTGGGAACATCATCGATTACGACGAAATCGTCGAAGTGCTGCAGATGGTGCGCTCGACATTCCAGCTCGAGCAGGTCGCCTACGACCCTCACCAGGCAACCTACCTCGCCACGACGATGGCAAAGGAGGGCTTCCCGGTGCTGGAGTATCGGCCGCTCGTGCTCAACTTCAGCGAGCCGATGAAGGAACTGGATGCGCTGATGCGGTCGGGCCGGATCGCGCACAGTGGCTGCCCCGTGATGGAGTGGCAGATCAACAACGTCGTCGCGCAGCTCGACGCCAAGGACAATGTTTACCCGCGAAAGCCGCGGGCAGAGGCGAAGATCGACAATCCGGTAGCGCTGATTGCGGCGCTCGGGGTGGCGATGACAAGCGAAGAGACGGCGCCGCCGTCCTCGCCGTGGGATGATCCGGAGTTTAGCATGACCTCAGGGGGGCACTGATGAGCTGGATGGCATGGCTATTCAGCGGGGGCGGCGCGTCCGTCGAGACGCGCTCGCTTGAAAACCCGGAACATCGCCTGTCCGAAAACAGCGATGCTTTACTGCGCCTGTTTGGGGTCCTGGATCAGCAGGGCAGCTTGCCAATCGTGCCGATCGCCGCAGCGCTGCAGGTGCCGGCAGTTTTTTGCGGCGTGGCATTTCTCTCGCGAACCTTGGCTGCGCTGCCGCTGCAGAGCTTTGAGGCAGGGGATAATGGCGCACGGCTGGACGATGAGCAGGCCCAGCTGCTTAGCCTGGCACCTAATGAGGAATGGTCTAGCTTCGATTGGCGACGATATCACTGGCAGCAAGTATTCACCGGTGGTCGCGGCATGAGCTGGATCGAGCGGCTTGGCGATCGGGCGGTCCGTATCTGGCCGATGGATCCCGCCAAGACAGTGGTCGGGCGCCGCGACGGCAAGAAATACTATCGTTTCGACGGCAGAGAATATCCCGCCAGTGATGTCATCGACACGCCGTTCATGCTGCGCAGCGACCAGCTGACCGCGATCAGTCCTCTGGTCCAGTGCAACAAGGCGATATCGCTCGCGATCGCGATGGGCGATTTCGCCGGGAGTTTTTTCCTGGGTGGCGGGGTGCCGCCGCTGGCGCTGCAGGGGCCGATGCCTTCGGGGGCCGAGGCCTATCGGCGGGCGCAGGCGGATATCAAGCGCGCGATCGATCTGGCGAAAACGTCGAACAGCCCGTTTTTCGGGATGCCGCCAGGGCATGAGCTGAAGCC
>ERZ1066122.902-NODE-902-length-27509-cov-23.511947_pt1 | contig 27509 bp, 26 predicted proteins | sample MGYA00382769_ERZ1066122 | MGnify/ENA primary metagenome ERZ1066122 (study PRJEB33369, sample SAMEA5778352) | biofilm metagenome | biome: Industrial cooling water; feature: Water cooling tower basin; material: Biofilm | place: United Arab Emirates | collected... | reverse complement strand
TGACCATCGTCGCCGTGCTGCGCAAGATGCTGCAGCAGAACGGCTACGAAACGCTGGAGGCCTACACCGCGGAAAAGGCCCTGGAGCTCATCGCGCAGGAAACGCCGGAGCTGGTCTTTCTGGACATCGTGCTGCCGGGCATGGACGGGTTCAGCGCCCTGCGCGCGATGCGCCGCCATCCGGTGACCAAGTCGGTGCCGATCATCATGATCAGCGGCAATGCGCAGGCGACCGAACAGTTCTATGTCCAGCGCATCGGCGCCGACGACTTCATGAAGAAGCCCTTCACGCGCGCCGAGGTGTTCGCACGGATCGAGCGCCTGCTCGACGAAGACGGCGTGCCCCGGCGGCAGGTCGCGCCGCCGCGCCCCGCGGCCAGCTGACCCGCATCGGGACCTGCCCACGCGACAGGACGCGCATCGGCCCGTCACGACCGCCCCGCCGGACATCACGGCCCCCCCCCCCCGCACACGCCGTCGCGTTTCGTCGATGGCGCCCGCCTGGCGTGTCACGCCAATGCCCTACCATGCGCACCGCCTTCGCCTCCTCTCCCGCCCCATGAGCCAACACGCCACCGCCCGCGACTGGATCTTCGTGCACCTGTGCGTGGTGCTGTGGGGGTTCACCGCCATTCTCGGCAAGATGATCACCCTGCCCGCGCTGCCGCTGGTGTGGTGGCGCATGCTGCTGGTCGCCGTGCTGCTGGCGCTGGTGCCGCGGATCTGGCGCGGGTTGCGCGCGATGACGCCGCGGCTGCGCTGGGCCTACGCCGGCATCGGCGCGCTGGTGGCGCTGCACTGGCTGACCTTCTATGCCGCGATCCGGCTCTCCAACGCCTCGGTCGCCGCCACCTGCATGGCGCTGGGCACGGTCTTCACCGCGGTGGTCGAGCCGCTGCTCACCGGCCGGCGGCTGTCGCCGCGCGAGCTGGGCCTGGGCGTGGCGGTGTTGCCCGGGGTGGTCCTGGTCGCCGGGGGCGTGCCCTCGGGCATGCTGGCCGGCGTGGCGGTGGGCACGGTGTCGGCGTTGTTCGTGGCGCTGTTCAGTTCGCTCAACAAGCGCCTGGTGGACCACGCCGACCCGCTCAGCGTGACGGCGCTGGAAATGGGCGCGGGTGCGGTCGCGCTGACCCTGCTGGCACCGGTGAGCGGCCTGCTGTGGCCGGCCTTCGGCGGCGACCCGTTCATGCTGCCGACGCCGCGCGACGCGCTGTGGCTGCTGACCCTGGCCGTGGTCTGCACCCTGCTGCCGTTCGCGCTGTTCCTGGTGGCGCTGCGCCGGCTCAGCGCATTCGCGGCGCAGCTGTCGGTGAACCTGGAGCCGGTCTACGCCATCGCGCTGGCCGCGGTGCTGCTGGGCGAACAGCAGGAACTCACGCCGGCCTTCTATCTGGGCGTGGCGGTGATCCTGGCGGTGGTGCTGGCCTACCCGCTGCTGCTGCGTCCGCAGCGCATCGCCCATCCCGAGCTGGCCGCCACCGGCGAGGCGAAGGCGCTGGGCGAATGAACCGCCCGCCCGGGTAGTGTCTCAGTTTGAATTCTTCCGCCCTTGAGCGCTCAAGCATCCCGCGAGACAATCGGGGCATGGCTACGAAACCCAAAAGACCCCGCGACACCAACCAGCTCGCCAAGCTGATCGTGGACATCGCGACCGGCGAGGAGTCGGACCCTGCACCCGCCCCCGCCGATGGGAAAGACCCGGCGGCTGTCGCGCGCGGGCGTAAGGGCGGGAAAGTGGGCGGCAAGGCTCGGGCCGAGGCGTTGACGCCAGAAGAGCGGTCCGAGATTGCGAAAAAGGCCGCCGCTGCTCGCTGGGAGTGAGCGAGCAGTTAGCAGTTTGCATAACAGCCGGCACCCCGTTGACAATGTCAAACTGACAAGCGCACAATGCCGCATCCTGAAATGTGGCGGCCGTCCCATGGACATTGCGCTGAACAACGCCATCGCTGAAAAGACGAAACTGCAAGGCGAGATCGCTGCGCTGCAGGATCGCTTGCGTCGAGTCGAGACGTTCATTGCAATGCACCGGGAGTTTTCCGGGCCGCCTCAACTTCCAATGCCCCCCGGTCTTCCTCCCACCGCGGAGTCTGCGGCCGGCAAGCGCCCTTCGATTCCTGATGCCGTGGCCGAAATGCTTGCAGATGGATGGCCGATGACCACCCAAGGCATTCTGGAGAGGCTGGATAGCTTGGGCGTCATTGTCGGCGGAGACGAGCACTCCAAGAGGATCACCAATCTTTCCTCCTCCCTGTCTCGTGACGCGCGATTCAAGAACACTCGCGGCCAAGGCTGGAGCCTCAAGCCTACCCAGAAAGTAGAAAGCCCATCGTCCGTTGGCGCGGACGATGGGCTCGAAGACCTTTGAAATGTTCCGGCAGGGAACCCCGCAAACATGGGCGGTCTGACCATGTAGGAGGATGTCGATGGTGTACCGCCATCATCTGACAATACATTGACGCAAGCGACTAGCCCGGTCCCAATCGACCGGGCTAGTCTGCTTCTTTTCCCCTTTCTCGTCAACCATTCGTTTGCAGATTTGCCGACGAGCGGCAGCCTGCGCGCGCAATTTGGGATTGACAGTTCGTCATTCTCAAGCATAATGTTCACTATGAACCGCACGCCTCTCGCCAAGCGCGCCCAAATCCTCGGCTTCCTTGTTGAAGGCATGAGCCTGCGGGCGGCCTCCCGTCTGGCCGATTGCTCGATCAACACCGTGACCAAGCTCCTCGTGGACGTTGGCGCGGTCTGCGCCGAGTATCAGGACGGCGCCCTCCGGAACCTGCCCTGCAAGCGGATTCAGTGCGATGAGGTCTGGAGCTTTGTCGGCGCCAAGCAGAAGAACGTGCCGGAGGACCGCCGGGGCGAGTTCGGGATCGGTGACGTTTGGACGTGGACGGCCATTGACGCCGATTCCAAGCTGGTTGCCTCGTGGATGGTCGGCACCCGCGACGGCGAGGCCGCCAAGGCGTTCATTGGTGACCTGTCGGAGCGTCTGGCGAACCGGGTGCAGCTCACCACGGACGGCCACAAGGTCTATCTGCAGGCCGTGGAGGATGCCTTCGGCGCTGGTATCGACTACGCCATGCTGGTGAAGCAGTACGGCGAAGGCCCGCAGGGTCCGGAACGGAAGTACAGCCCTTCCGTGTTCGTCTCGGCCGAAAAGAAGCGGATCACCGGCAGCCCGGACGCGGCCCACGTCTCGACCAGCTACGTCGAGCGCCAGAACCTCACGATGCGGATGTCCATGCGCCGCTTCACCCGCCTCACCAATGGCTTTTCCAAGAAGGTCGAGAACCACGCCGCCGCCATCGCGTTGCACTTCATGCACTACAACTTCGGCCGCATCCATAAGACCCTGCGGGTCACCCCGGCCATGCAGGCGGGGGTCTCCGATCACGTCTGGAGCCTAGAGGAGATTGCGGCGCTGGTGCCGGAGCCGGTCGCCAAGAAGCGGGGGCCTTACAAGAAGCGTCAATAGCAGAAAGCCCCGCGTTTTGCGGGGCTTTCAAGTCAGAACTTATGGCTGATACCTGCGGCCTTCATGATCCCGTTGGCTGTGTGCCGAGAGTAGCAGTTGCAGCTAACAGTGACCTTCTTTTTGCCATTGGTCCAAGTCTCATGCGACCCCTTGCCTGACTCCAAGAAATACCAACCGTGCTTCCGCAAAACTTCCTTGACCTGCTTCTCATACCCATTCATGCATGAGCGTTTCCAAGAATCTGGTTGTACCTCATGCGAGCAAAGGAGCGGCGCGGCATATGGTCGCGACCATCCGCCAACAGCCCAGGAATCAGCGCCTGCGCCTCAGAGAGCAGCTCCTCCAGAGTCGCAGCTTCAACAACCAGCCCGGGGAGATCAGAGCTAGTCCCTACAAATACACCGGCTTCATGGTCCCTGATGACATCGACCGCTATGGCCACGGGAACGCCGAACTTGGCCGCAATTCCTCCGAGGGGCCAGCCCAATCGGTAGAACATAGCCATACAACCTCCTGATTCATATACGAAAAATGGCCACATGCGGTCTCCCGCGTAGCCTAGCCCGCCTCTCCCCGGTTCCATGGGGGGTTTACGGTGGGTAAAACTTATTGCGTCTCAGGCAACACTTCAAGTATCCATGGCGGAAAACGCAAACCCATTACGGGAACGGCCAGTCCAAGCCGATGAGCGGCAGGCGCCTTCACGAAGTCTGACCTCGGCCAGCCACTTAGGTTCCCTTCCCTCATTCAGCTTCGCCCCGAAATTTCAAACTGAGACACTACCCCCGCCCGGGCCGCGGGGCACAGGCGGGCGGGCTGTGGCAGTCTAGTCGGCCCCTCCGGCCCCGGGCGCGCAGCGCGCCGACCGGCCCCGCACACTGTCTGGACCGCACCGCCCGCACAGCATGTATCTGGAGTTCTACGGCCTCGACCGTCCGCCGTTCAGCATCACCCCCGACCCGCAGTTCGTGTACCTCAGCGAGCCGCACCGGGAGGCGCTGGCGCATCTGCTGTACGGCATCCGCCAAGGCGGCGGCGGCGGGTTCGTGCAGCTCACCGGCGAGGTGGGCACCGGCAAGACCACGCTCAGCCGTCTGCTGCTGAGCCAGTTGCCCGAAGGCACCCAGGCGGCGCTGGTGCTCAACCCCCGGCTGGGCCCGGAAGAACTGCTGCTGGCGATCTGCGAGGAGCTGCGGCTGCCGATCGCAGGCACCGGCAAGCCGCAGGACACGTCCACCGCGCAGGGCGACACATCGCCGCCTCCCACGCCCGAGACGGCTCCGGCACCCGCCACCCCACAGACCGCCGATGCCAAGGCCAGGCCGACCCGCCGCCGCGCCGCCAAGGCCGCTGCAACCAAAGCCAGCGTCGCGGCGCCGCGTGCGCGCAGCGGCACGCGCGCGCCAGCCCGCGCGTCCACACGCAAGGCGCCCACCGGCAAGCAGTTGTTCGATGCGCTGGGCGCGCATCTGCTGCAGGCCCATGCCGCCGGCGAACGCGTGGTGCTGATCGTCGACGAAGCCCAGAACCTGTCCACCGAGGCGCTGGAGCAGGTGCGGCTGCTGACCAATCTCGAAACCGAAACCCAGAAGCTGCTGCAGATCATCCTGATCGGCCAGCCCGAGCTGCGCGAGATGCTGGCGCGCCCCGAGCTGCGCCAGCTGGCGCAGCGCATCACCGCGCGCTACCACCTGGTGCCGCTGGATGCCGCCGGGACCGAGGCCTACCTGCGCCACCGCATCAGCAGCGCGGGCGGCGTGCGCTTCCCGTTCGCGGCCGATGGCGTGCAGCGTCTTCACCGGCGCAGCGGCGGTGTGCCGCGGCTCATCAACATCATCGCCGAGCGCGCATTGCTGGGCGGCTATGCGCACGATCTGCTGAGCCTCGACGCGCGCACGGTCGACCGCGCCGCCGACGAGGCGCTGCCGCCACGGGGCCTGCATCGTCGGGCCTGGCGCTGGCCGTTGAGCGGTGGCGCACAGCCCGGCCGGCCGCTGTGGGCGGCGACGGCGCTGGCCGTGGCCGGGCTGATGCTGGCGGGCACCGCCTTCTGGCTGTGGCGCGATGGCGGTGCGGCCGAGCCCGAGACTGACGCGACACCGACGGCTCCCGCGGCTTCGTCCCCGGCGGCCGATGCACCACCTGCTTCCGGACGCACACGGCCCGCCGGCACCGGCCCGGCCGCCTCGGGCGCCACGGCAGAAGGCACCGCAGGCGCCCGGGTGCCGCGGCTGGATGCCACGACGGTCGCAGCGCTCGCCGCGCGCGACCCCGATGGCGGTGCAGGCCCCTGGGCCGAACTTCGCCGGCGCTGGTCGGCACCGGCCAGCCTGCCGGCGGTGCTGCCCGACTGCACGGCGGCGCCCGCCCCGGGCTGGGAATGCCTGCGCGGCCGGATCGGCCTGGACGCACTGGCGAGGATCGGCCGCCCGGTGCTGCTGCGGCTGGAGGCGGCTCCGGCCGAGGGCGGCGCGTCCACCGGCCCGCAGGCCGGCTGGGTGCTGCTGCAGGGGCTGGGCAGCGGCCATGCCCGGCTCTGGCTGCGCGGCCAGTCCTTCGATCTCGACCGCGCGGCGCTCGCGGCGGTGTGGACCGGCGACACCCTGGCGCTGTGGCGCACGCCCCCCGGGTTGGACACGGCCCTGGCCGGCGATCCCGCCGCACTGACCGACTGGCTGCGCGCGCGGCCCGCGCCGCCCGACGACGCCACCCTCGCGCGCGGCCTGCGCGGCTTCCAGACCGCCCACGGCCTGCGCGCCGACGGCCGCGTCGGCAGCGGCACCCGCTTCGCGCTCGCCGCCTACGGCGACGGGCCGCGCCTGACTGGTCCGGAGTAACCCGTGTCCTACATCCTCGATGCCCTGCGCAAGTCCGAAGCCGCCCGCCGCAGCCGCGAAGCGCCGGACCTGCTCGGCCAGACCGCAGCGCCACTGCAGCCGGCGCCGGCCCGCCATGCCCCGAAATATGCGGGCCGCCCGGCCTGGGCGGTGGCGGCCGTCGGTGTCGCCGCCCTGGCAGTGGCGCTGTGGCTGCGCTTCGCGCCGACGGGAGAGGCGCCGGCCCATGCCAGCGACGGGTCGCGCGCAGACACCACCCAGCCGGCCGGCACCGCGGCCGACGCCAGCGACACGCTCGGCAACGACACGCTCGACGGCGATGCGCTCGACCGCATGCCGGCCGAGCGCATGGAAGCCGGCCCCATCACGCAGGACGCACCCAGTCTCGACCCCGGCCGGCCGCCCGGTGTGATCCCGGGCATGGCGCCGGTCGCGATCCCGGCGCCTGCAGCACCAACTCCTGCCCCGCAACAGCCCGCGCCGATCGCCCGCGCCCCGAAGGACCCACCTCCCGCACCCGCGGCCGGTGCGGACACCGCAGGCCCCTCGGCGCCCACGCGGGTGGCATCGCCTACAGCACCCTCCGCAGCCACGCCGACGACGCTGGCACCACGACCCGGCGCCGTCTCGTTCTCACCGCTGCCGCTCGCAGACGGCCGCCCTGTCGCGCTCGCCGACATCGCCCCCGAGCAGCGGCGCCAGCTGCCGCCGCTGCGGATGAGCATGCATCTGTGGAACGAGGCGCCCGAACGCCGGCTGCTGGTGCTGGACGGGCAGCGCCTGCGTCAGGGCGACGTGATCGGCGAGGTGGTGGTGGAACGCATCGACCGCGACGGCGCGGTGCTGGCCTGGCGCGGCGCGCGCATTCTGCTGCCGACGGAGTGATGCGCAGCGGCGCATCCGCCGGTTGCGCGCAGCCGCCGGCAGCCCGTCGCGACGCGGCGACGACGGATGGCGCGCCTGCAGACAGCGCGGCTCACTCCCCCAGGCCTTCGCAGGCATACCGGCGCAGCAGATCCGGCAGCGTCCGGCCGGGTTCGTCGCGGAACCTTGCCTCCAGTGTCTGCAGCGCCTCGATCCGGTCAAGCCGGAAGGTGCGGAAATCGCCGCGCAGCTCGCACCAGGTCGCGAGCGTCCAGACCTCGCCCCAGAAGAAACAGCCGAGCGGGCGCACCACGCGCTGCGTGCGCTGTCCGGCCGGGTCGCGATAGTCCAGACGCAGCGTCCGCCGCGACTCGATGGCCTCGCGCATCGGCTCCAGATGGCGCAGCACCGCAGCATCCGGCCCGCTCGGGCCGGCGAACAGGCCGAGCCGCTCCGCGGCCGCACGTTCGGCCGACGGCAGCACGCCCATGATCTTGGCCAGCGCCAGCTCGGCGTGCGCGGCCAGTGTGGCATCGATGCGCGGCAGCGCGATGCGCACACAGGCCACCAGCGCCTGCGCCTCGCGCGAATCGAACATCAGCGGCGGCAGCGTGAATCCGCTGCGCATCCGGTAGCCGACCCCAGCCTCGCCCTCGATCGGCACACCCTGCGCCTGCAGCGCGGCGATGTCGCGATAGATCGAACGCAGCGACACGCCCATGCGTTCGGCCAGGAACGCGGCCGTCGTCAGGCGACGGCCGCGCACCAGCTGCACGATGCGGAACAGACGGTCGGCGCGACGCATGACGGTCTTCGGCGGCGGAGCGGGCCTCGCGGGCAACGCGGTCGTGCGCGAGGCACGCCGCGATGCCGCTGCGCGCTCACTCGCCCATGTAGCAGCAGTTGAGCTTGTTGCCGTCCAGGTCGCGGAAATACGCCGCGTAGAAGCCGGGAGAACGCTGCCCCGGCGCGCCTTCATCGCTGCCGCCGAGTTCCAGCGCCTTCGCGTGGATCGCGTCCACCTGCTCGCGGCTGGCGGCCTGCAGCGCCACCATCACGCCGTTGCCCACCGTGGCCGGCTGCTTGTCGAAGGGGTAGGTGATGCCCAGCCCGGCGCCACCGTCGCCGTTGTCCCAGGCGATGAAGTAATCGGGCTCTTCCATCATCCGTTTGCCGCCGATCACGGCGAGCACGGCATCGTAGAAGGCCGCGGCGCGGGCAAGGTCGCGGGTTCCGAGGGTGGTGTAGGCAAGCATGGTGCTGTCTCCGGGAGGGGTGGCGTGAAAGGGAAGCCGCAGCCTAGACACCCGCTGCTGACAGCGTACTGTCAGCAGGGATGAAGAGGCGGTCGCGGCCCGGCGGGTTCGCCCGCCGCGTCGCCGACGATGCGCCCTGCACGAGGTGCGCCGTGCGGCACGCAGGGCGCCGGCGCACGATCGGACGCGGATGGCTATGCTACGCCCCCGCACACCACCCGGCCGCCGCCATGACCACCCACCGTTTCGCCCTCGACCGCGAGCACATCGCCCTCAACGACCTGCTCAAGCTGGTCGGCCTGTGCGACAGCGGTGGCGCCGCCAAGCACCTCATCGCCGAAGGCGCCGTGCGCGTCGATGGCGAGGTGGAACTGCGCAAGACCCGCAAGCTGCGCGGGGGTGAGGTGGTGGAAGCCGAAGGCGTGCGGGTCGAGGTGGTGGCCGCGGCGTGACTCTCGCATTGCAGCAGCCACCACAAATCGTCGGATAAGCAGATTGAGCGGCGCACATCAGTCGATCAGGAAACGCCGATCATCCCTGCCATGCAGCCTGCGTCGAGAACAAAGGACCGCCTCTCGATTGCGCATCTGCGACAGGCGTCTTCCTGATCGACTCATAACTGATGGACGATTTCGGGATACTGCAATACATAAACGCAATTGAATTTCCTGTCAGGCAGAGGATGCATGTTCTCAAATTCGAGTCTTCCTGAATTTCGGGTTCGGTCCGCGACCAACAACAGCCTGACATCACTCAAATGCCGTCTGTATTTTTCCAACCTTTCCTCCTTTTCTCGAATGTGAGGAAGCACGAAATCCATCCCAACCCTGCTCACCCAGCCCGCACCACAATGTTTCCAGCGACGATAACCGGCTAAGTGATCTCGCAACCTGGCGACATGAACACTGGAAAGAGGCCCCATATCGAGCCTTGCACGATCCCCGACACCACTGGTACGGGCGAAATCCAGAAGAGATTCCTTGACCAATCCACTCTCTTGAATATCGCCGACAAACGAAACTGACAATGGGATATCGGACGCCTGATAATAGAGATCGGCTATCGCCTGGATTTGCCGATCCCTCTTCGCCTCCTCCGATTTTTGCCGTGAGCCTTTCCTGCCATCGGCTTCCCTCATCACTTCTTTGACCTCAAGGCCAAAATTCGTCCATCCGTCATCGACGACAAGATCGGGCCACTCCAATTCGCTGGGCGCAGACTCTATTTTCCAGGAAACATCCAAAACACGCGCAAGCGCGCTGGCGAAATACAATTCCCTGTCTTTCTGAAACCGAGAAGTCATTAATATCCTTTGACAATTTCGCAAGGACCACGACCGATCAGCTCAGGCAGTTTGCCAAGACACCTACTGCTTACTCGATTCCTGCTCCGCCATCATCGTCTCCCGCGCCGCCCGGAACGGATTGCCCGGATACCACTGCGGCCAGCGCTCTTCGTAGGACAGCGCCAGGCCCAGTTCGAAGAGGGCGGCGAGGTCCTGCACGGTGCCGTCGAGCTTCCAGGTGGCGGCGTCGTATTCGTCGGCGGGCTTGTGATAGCGGTTCGCGATGTAGTCCTGGCTGGCCGCATCGCCCGCGGCGGTGCCGCCTTCGAGCAGGTCGCGGCCGGCGCCGGCATAGAGCGCGGGCACGCCGGCCTTGGCGAAATTGAAATGATCGGAGCGGAAGTAATAGCCGGCTGCCGGTTTCGATTCCTCGACCAGCCTCCTGCCCTGGCGTTCGACGATCGGCGCGAGGAGATCTTCCAGTTCGGAATTGCCCTTGCCGACCACGGTGACGTCGCGCGTGCGGCCGGAGACGTTCATCGCATCGATGTTGATCACGCCGACGGTCTTCGCCAGCGGGAACGCCGGATGCGCCACGTAGTATTGCGAACCGAGCAGGCCGGACTCCTCCAGCGTCACCGCGAGGAACAGCACCGAACGCCGCGGCTTGGCGCCTGCGGCCAGTGCGCCGGCGATTTCGAGGATACCGGCCACGCCGGTGGCGTTGTCCACCGCACCGTTGTAGATGCGGTCTTCGGACGCATCCCCGGCCGTCGCGTCATGCGTGCCGAGGTGATCCCAGTGCGCCATGTAGACCACGACCTCGTCGGCACGGTCGGTGCCGGGCAGCAGCGCCAGCACATTGCGCGATTCCTTTTCGGCGACCGTGCTTTTCAGCGTGGCGCTGGCGGTGGCCGGCACGGGCACGGGCTTGAACCCCGGCTTGCCGGCCGCGGCACGCAGCGCGTCGAGATCCATGCCCGCCTCGGCGAACAGCGCCTTCGCCTGTTCGCCGGTGATCCAGCCCTGCAGCGGCAGGCGCGGTGCGGGGTCGTCGGTGGGCCGCAGGTCGTACTGCGCGCCCGACCAGGAATTCCTCACCACCTCCCAGCCGTAGGACGCCCCCTCGGTGTCGTGGACGATCAGCGCGGCGGCGGCACCCTTGCGCGCGGCTTCCTCGAACTTGTAGGTCCAGCGCCCGTAGTACGTCATGCGTTCGCCATCGAACAGGGTGGCGTCCTTCGCATGGAAGCCCGGGTCGTTGACCAGCATCACCACGGTCTTGCCCTTCACGTCGAGGCCGGCGTAGTCGTTCCAGCCGCGCTCCGGCGCGTCGACGCCGTAACCGACGAACACAATGTCGCTGGCCGCCAGCGTCACCTCCGGCTGGCCGGTGCGGGTGCCGAGCACCATGTCGGTGCCGAAGGCGAGCGTGCGTGTCTGGCCCGCCACCTCGATGCGCAGCGTGGTCGCCGGGTCGGCGGTGGTCTCCTGCATCGGCACGGTCTGCACGTAGCTGTCGCCGTTGCCGGGCGACAGGCCTATGCGCTCGAACTGCGTCTGCAGGTAGTCGACCGTCCTGTCCTCGCCCGGCGTGCCCGGCGCGCGGCCGCCGAACGCATCGGACGCCAGCACGCGCACGTGTTCGGCGAAGTCCGCCGGGTCGAGGGCGGGCTTGAAGGCGTAGACCGGGGCGGCCGTCGCTGCGGCATCGGGCGCCGCGGCGGCAGGCCGGTCGGCGGTGCAGGCGCTCGTCGCGATCAGGCCCAGCACGGCAAGGGCGGCCGGCCTCCAGATCCGCGTGGCGTGGGGGTGTCGGTTCTGGCTCTGGTCCCGGATCTGGTCGAAGACGTGGTTCTGGATGTGGTGTTTCATCGGTATCGGCATCGGGTGGTGGGCGTCGGACGCATGCACGGATGAGCGCGCGAGGGCGTGGGGCGAGTGTACGCCCCTGCCGCGCGGCGGCGCCTGCGTATCGGCGCCGCGCCCGCACCGCCCCGGGCTCCGCATCCGGCCGCGCGGCATCTTCGTCCCGGGGACGGCGCCGGGCATTCGACGGCCCGTGGTCACGATGCGCGCCGTCCGTCCCGTCGAACCGCGGTCACGCAGTTATCGCTCCAGGTTGTGTGTACACTCGGGCCGTCCGGTCGGCCGTATACGATCGGCCGGACGGACGACGGGGTAGGCCGGGGCGAGCCGTCACCGGCGACAAGGGAGAACACCTGCGCATCGATCGCGCTTCGGCATTCCACAACATCAGCGAATCATTCTCTGGGGAATCGATCATGTCTCGTATCGCAAGGTGGGGCGCGGCCCTTGGCACGCTTTCACTGCTCAGTGTCGCGGCAGCGGCCTATCTGTATCCGAATACCGTCTCCACCCCGTTCACGACCGCCGACGCGCCCGGGGCATCGCCCTCCGCGGCGCCGGCGATGTCCGCAGCGTCCGGCACGTCCGGCAGCGGCGGTCTGGGTGGCCACGCAGCCGCCTCGCTCGACGGCAGCCGCGAGGACCGCAAGGGCACGTACATCGTGGTCTTCAAGGAGCCCGCGCTGGCCAGCTACAAGGGCACGCTGCCCGGGCTGCCGCAGCCGGAGCGTTTCCGCGACGAACAGGGCACCCTGCGCCTGGACAGCGACGGCGGCAATTCCGAACGCTACGTCGACTATCTCGAAAACCGCCAGGCGCAGATGGAAGCGCGCATGTCGACCATGCTGGGCCGCGACATCGCCCCGCGCCTGACCATGCAGCACGCGCTGAACGGCATGGTGGTCGACCTGAGCGACGCCGAGGCCCGCGCGATGCGCGCGATGTCCGACGTCCGCCTGGTCGAGGCCTATCGCGAATACGAACTGGACACCGACACCGGCCCGGCACTCATCGGCGCACCGCCGGTGTGGAACGGCACCAATCCCGGCGCACCCGCCGCCTACCGGGGCGAAGGCGTGGTGGTCGGCATCATCGATTCGGGCATCAATTTCGGCAGCCCGTCGTTTTCCGCGGTGGGCCCGGTCGACGGCTACACGCACACCAATCCGCTCGGCTCCGGCAACTATCTCGGCACCTGCGCCCCGGGCGGCGACGATGCGGGCCGCTGCAACGACAAGCTGATCGGCGGCTACGACTTCGTCTGCGGCGCACCGGTCAACGCCTGCACCAACGCCGCGCTGCGCGAGGAGCCCGGCTTCGGCGACACCAATTCGCACGGCAGCCACACCGCGGCCACGGTCGCCGGCAACCTGCGCGATGCGGTGTTCAGCGGCAACACCCTGCGCATCTCGGGCGTGGCGCCGCGCGCCAACGTCATCGCCTACGACGTGTGCTACACCGAGCTGTCCACCGGCCGCGGCCTGTGCGCCAACAGCGCGACCGTGGCGGCGGTGAACCAGGCGGTGGCCGACGGCATCGTCGATGTCATCAACTACTCCATCAGCGGCGGCCGCGACCCCTGGAGCGAAGCCACGTCGCTGGCGTTCCTGAGCGCGGTCGATTCGGGCATCTTCGTCGCCGCCTCCGCGGGCAACAGCGGCCCGGGCCCGGACACCATGGGCCACCACGAGCCGTGGGTCAGCTCCACGGCCGCAGCCAACCACGGCCGCGCGGGCTTCAGCATCGCGATGTCGGTCACCGGTCCGGCGCCCGTGCCGGCCAATCTGGCACCGCTCATCGTCAACCAGGGCACCGGCGGCGTCAGCTTCAACGCGACCATCCCCGGGAGCACCCCGCTGCGCATCAGCGCCGGCATCGACACCGCCAGCGACGGCTGCGCGGCCTATCCGGCCAACACCTTCGCCGGCGCGATCGCGGTGATCCGCCGCGGCACCTGCTCATTCGCGATCAAGACCAACAACGCCGCCGCCGCCGGTGCGGTGGCGGTGGTGATCGCCAACAACGCCGCCGGCGTCATCCTGCCCACGGTCCCGGGCACCACCGTCCCCGTGTTCAGCGTGACCCAGGCCGAAGGCGATGCGCTGCGCAATTTCGGTCAGACCAATCCGGCCACGGCCACCGCGCAGATCACCTACCCCGCGCTCCCGGTGCCGAACGTGGCCGACGCGCTGGCGGCGTTCAGTTCGCGCGGCCCGGCCAGCACCTACAACATCCTGAAACCCGACATCACCGCACCGGGCGTCGATGTGCTGGCCACCGTCGCAGGCACCACCCTGACCGGTTCGGAGGACGCGGTGGGCCTGCTCAGCGGCACCTCGATGGCCTCGCCTCACCAGGCCGGCGCCGCGGCGCTCATCCGCCAGGCCCGTCCGGGCTGGACCGCGCCGGAAATCAAGTCCGCGCTGGCGATGACCGCCGACCAGACCGTGCTGCTGGAGGACACCGTCACGCCGGCCAACCCCTTCGCCCGCGGCAGCGGCCGGGTGCGGGTGGACCGTGCGATCAACGCCGGACTGGTGCTGGATGAAACGCTCGCCAACTACCAGGCGGCCAACCCGGCCATCGGCGGCGACCCAGCCACACTCAATCAGCCCAACCTCTACACCCGCAACTGCTCGCCGATCTGCACCTTCTACCGCACCTTCCGCAACACACGCGCCACCTCCGCCACCTGGCGTGTGCAGCTGCAGGGCATCAGCGGTTCGGTGCCGACGTTCATGACGGTGCCCGGCAACGGCACGCTGCGGGTGAAGTTCACGGTCTACGGCTTCAGCCTGCCCGCCAACGGGGCGACGCAGTTCGGCACCCTGGTGCTGACCCCGGCCACCGGCAGCCTGCCGCTGCTGCGTCTGCCGGTGGGTGTGGCGGTGCAGCCGCCGTCGCTGTCGATCCCGGCCTCGCTGTCGCTGTCGGTCGCCACCAACGGCGTGGGCTCGGTGTATTTCCCGCTCGCCAACACCGGCGGATCGGGGCTGAGCTACACCTTCAGCAACACCGGCACCGCCGCGCAGCGCGTGGTCGACGCCCCCAACACCGGCGTGGCCAGCGGCTTCCGCAACACCGTCTACACCGACCCGGCCACGGCAGGTTCCCAGGCGCAGTTCTCGGCCGACGATTTCGTCCTCGACCAGCCCACCCAGGTCACCTCGCTGCTGGTGAGCGGGTTCGTGGTCAGCAATGTCCCGCTGACCACCGCCGCGGTCAACCTCACCTGGAGTCTCTACCCGGATGCGGGCGGGCTGCCGGCGGGCAATCCGCAGACCAACCCGGCCGCTGCGCTGTGGACCTACACTTCCACGCCGACCGGTCCGGGCGTGACGACGGTGGGCGCCAGCGAGATCCAGCTCAACCTGGTCGCCGCCGGGCAGAACGTCACCCTGCCGCCGGGCCGCTACTGGCTGGTGGTCAACACCCGCGGCACCTTCGCCAACCGCTTCGCGCACTACGGGTCGAATACCCCCAGCGGCAACGCCGGCTTCGCCTCGCTCACCGTCGCGACCAACGGCACCGGCAGCTGGGCCGCCAACCCCAGCTTCCCCGGCCTGACCATGCGCATTCTCGGCAACGTGCCCTGCGGCGCGCCGTGGATCGGCGGCACCTACGCCAGCTCCGGCACCCTCGCCGCCGGCGCCAGCGTCCAGGCGATGACCGTGGCCTACGCCACCGGCCTCGCGCCGGGCAGCTACCGGGCGAACGTCTGCGTGCAGAGCAACGACCCGGTGACGCCGTCGCTGGCGGTCCCGGTGAACCTGACGGTCACCCCCTGACGGTCGCGCCGTAACGATCGACGGTGAGCGGCCTCCGGCCGCGGCTCCGCGATGCACCACAAGAAGGGCCCGGTTCGCCGGGCCCTTCTTTCGTCTGGGAGTGAGTGGACGCTCCGCCACAGTGGCCGGTCCGCAGGCCGGCGACACCCGGGCGCGCAGCCCGACGCGACACCGGTCGCGACGCCCGGCATCCGACGGCCGCGACGACGTCCGGGACACCCGCGTCCCGTCCGGACCACGACCCTCCCCGACCGCGGCCCGCGCCTCCCGCCCGTCGCCGGGTTGGCGCTACAGTGGCGGTCCCGGCGCGCCGACGCCAGACGACAGGAGCCCCCCATGTCCACGCTCACCGACGACCTCATGTCGCAACTCCAGGGCGCGCCGCTGCAGAAGATCGCCCAGCAACTGGGGACCGACCCGCAGCAGGCCGCCGGCGCGGTGGGCGCGGCGCTGCCGCTTCTGATGGGCGCGCTGGGCCGCAATGCCAGCCAGCCGCAGGGCGCCGAAGCCCTGCTCGGTGCGCTGCAGCGCAACCATGTCGGCGCGACCGGCGGCGGCGATCTGGGCGGCCTGCTCGGCGCGGTGCTCGGCGGTGGTGGCGGCAAGGCCGCGGACGGTGCCGGCATCCTGGGCCATGTGCTGGGCGGGCGTCAGGACACCGCCGCGCAACAGCTCGGCGCCGCCACCGGCCTCGGCGGCGACCGTGCCGGCCAACTGATGAAGATCCTCGCGCCCATCGTCATGGCCTACCTTGCCAAGCGCATATTCAGCGGCAGCGAATCCGGCGCCTCCGCGCCCAGCGGCCATGTCACCGCCGACGTGCTGGGCGCGATCCTGGGCCAGGAACAACGCCAGGTGCGCCAGCAGGGCGGCCTCGCCGGCGGCCTGCTCGGCGCGGTGCTCGACAAGGACGGCGACGGCGATGCGGATCTCTCCGACATGCTCAGGCTGGGCAGCGGGCTGCTGGGCGGCAAGCGTTGAGCGCGCCCGGCCCGCGCTGCCCGCAGCGGCGGCATCACCGGCCTGCGATGGCCGTGGCTGTCCTGCTGCCGGCACTGGCGCTGTCCGGCTGCGAGCGCGGGCCGTCGCGGACGCAGATCCAGAACGACCTGTCGACGCGATACCCCGACTGCCGCGTGGTCCAGCAGCTCTCCGGCGAAGGCGATGCCGACCAGATCTACTACCTGATCACCCTGGACTGCCGCAGTGCACCGCAGCTGCGTGAAGCCGAGGTGGGATACCGACGGGAACAAGGCAAATGGCAGCTGTTCCATTTCGAGCGGGGATCGGCCCCGAAGCGTTGATGTCCGTCCGTGGCGACATCGCGATGAGGCATGACATGAATACCCCTTCCGGATTGCGACAGCCTTGATGCGACTCCTGATCTTCGGCAACTCCGGCTCCGGCAAGAGCACCCTCGCCGCTGGCCTGTCGGCCCGGCATGCGCTGCCGCATCTGGACCTGGACACCATCGTCTGGGAGCCCGGCCAGGTCGCGGTCGCGCGCGCGCCGGAGGCGGTGCGCGGCGATCTGGAGGCGTTCATGGCGCTGAACACCCGTTGGGTGATCGAGGGCTGCTATGGCGAGCTGGTCGAATGGGCCGCGCCGGCCTGTACCCGGCTGGTGTTCCTCAACCCGGGGCTGGAGGCCTGCCTCGCCAACAACCGGCGGCGGCCCTGGGAACCGCACAAATACGCCTCCGCGGACGCGCAGGACGCCATGCTCGAGCACCTGCAGGCCTGGGTGGCCGGTTATTACGTCCGCGACGATGCATGGTCTTTGGCGGAACATCGCCGCGTGTTCGATGCCCATTCCGGGGAGAAGCGCGAACTGACCCACCTCTGCGATGACCTCGATCCAGCCCTGGATGGCCACCAGGCGGATTGAACCCGGGCGCCCGTGCGGGATGTCCGCTGCGGCAGCCTGGGCCGGGTCCGACGTCCCTGGCATGGCGGGGCCTTGATAGCCTCGGGCTATCAATTCGGTCGAAACAATCGAATTTCCTTGATCGGAGCGCAGGCGTAGGGTGTATGAACGTATCTGCGGCGTGTGCACGTCGCGGCGCTCATCCGACCCCGCCCATCCCAAGGAGACCCGTCATGACCACCGAACCGAAATGCCCCTTCCACGAGATTGTGGCCGTCCACGCCCGCGCCGGGGCCAAGGGCAATGCGCAGTGGTGGCCGGACCAGCTGCGGCTGAACATCCTGCGCCAACATTCGCCGCTGTCCGACCCGATGGGCAACGACTACGACTACGCCAAGGAATTCTCCAAGCTCGATCTCGACGCGGTCATGGCCGACCTCAAGGCGCTGATGACCGACTCCCAGGCCTGGTGGCCGGCCGATTACGGCCACTACGGCCCCTTCATGATCCGCATGGCCTGGCACGCCGCCGGCACCTACCGCGTGGGCGACGGCCGCGGCGGCTCCAGCCGTGGCGCGCAGCGTTTCGCGCCGGAGAACAGCTGGCCGGACAACGGCAACCTCGACAAGGCCCGCCGCCTGCTGTGGCCGATCAAGCGCAAGTACGGCCGCGCGCTGTCCTGGGCCGACCTGCTGATCCTCGCCGGTAATGCGGCGCTGGAATCCATGGGCTTCAAGACTTTCGGCTTCGGCGGCGGCCGCGCCGACATCTACGAGTCGCCGGAAGACATCGACTGGGGCCCGGAGACCGCGTGGCTGGGCGATGAGCGCTACAGCGGCGACCGCGAACTGGCCGGCTCGCTGGCTGCGGTACAGATGGGCCTGATCTACGTGAACCCGGAAGGCCCCAACGGCAATCCCGACCCGCTGGCCTCGGCCCGCGACATCCGCGAGACCTTCGCGCGCATGGCGATGGACGACGCCGAGACCGTCGCCCTGGTCGCCGGCGGCCACACCTTCGGCAAGTGCCACGGCGCCGGCGATGCCGCCCTGGTCGGGCGCGAGCCGGAAGCCGGCGACCTGGAGTCGCTGGGCTTCGGCTGGCTGAGCAAGCACGGCACCGGCCTGGGTGGCGATGCCATCACCAGCGGCATCGAGGGCGCCTGGACGCCCACGCCGACCAAGTGGGACATGAGCTATTTCGAGACCCTGTTCGGCTACGAGTGGGAGCTGACCAAGAGCCCGGCCGGCGCGCACCAGTGGAAGCCCAAGGGCGACGCCGGCGCCGGCACCGTGCCGGACGCCCACGACCCGAACAAGCGCCACCAGCCGATGATGACCACCGCGGACCTGGCGATGCGTTTCGACCCGGCCTACGAGAAGATCTCGCGCGAGTTCATGGCCAATCCGGACAAGTTCGCCGATGCCTTCGCCCGCGCCTGGTTCAAGCTGACCCACCGCGACATGGGCCCGCGCCCGCGCTATCTGGGCAAGCTGGTCCCGAACGAAACCCTCATCTGGCAGGACCCGGTGCCCGCCGTGGATCATCCGCTGGTCGATGCCGCGGACATCGCCGCGCTGAAGGTCAAGCTGCAGGCCTCCGGTCTCACCATCCCGCAGCTGGTCCGCACCGCCTGGGCCTCGGCCGCCAGCTTCCGCGGCAGCGACCGCCGCGGCGGCGCCAACGGCGCGCGCATCCGCCTCGCCCCGCAGAAGGACTGGGCCGCCAACGACCCGGCCGAGCTGGCCAAGGTGCTGGGCGTGCTCGAAGGCATCCAGCGCGACTTCAACGCCTCGGCCTCCGGCGGCAAGAAGATCTCGCTGGCCGACCTCATCGTGCTCGGCGGCTGTGCCGCGGTGGAAGCCGCAGCGAAGAAGGGCGGCGTGGACGTCACCGTGCCTTTCACTCCGGGCCGCACCGACGCCACCGACGCGCACACCGACGCCGAGTCCTTCGCCCCGCTCGAGCCCAAGGCCGACGGCTTCCGCAACTACGCCGCGCCCAGCCACGCCGGCAGCGCCGCGGAGTGGCTGATCGACAAGGCCCAGCTGCTGATGCTCACCGCGCCGGAAATGACCGTGCTGGTCGGCGGCCTGCGCGCGCTGGACGCCAACGCCGGCGGCGCGAAGCACGGCGTGTTCACCGACCGCCCGGGCACCCTCAGCAACGACGTGTTCGTCAACCTGCTCGACATGGGCACCCGCTGGCAGCGTTCGGACGCCGACCGCAACGTGCTGGAAGGCCTGGATCGCCAGACCGGCGAGCGCAAGTGGACCGCCACCGTGGTCGACCTGGTGTTCGGCTCCAACTCGCAGCTGCGCGCCCTCGCCGAGGTCTACGCCGCCGACGATGCGAAGGAGAAGTTCGTCCACGACTTCGTGGCGGCATGGACCAAGGTGATGGAACTGGATCGCTTCGACCTGCATCGCTGATGTGGGGGCGGCGTGCGCGTCGACCCGCGCTCGCGCGGATCCACGCCAGGCCGCCGAACTCGGCGAGAGAGCGACTGCACACGACGAAGCCGGCTCGCGCCGGCTTCGTCGTTCCGGAATGGGCGCGCCGGAAGATGCCGACGCCGGAATGCGGTCGCTGCCGCACATCGCCCGCACACCATGCGCGTGACGCGACGACTATCGGATGTCATCCCCAGCGCAGCGATTGACCTGCCTTCCGAGCAGGCCCCGCGGACTGTCATCGCGATCGCGACATCACAGCGCGTCGATATCGCCCAGCGCGCGGATCAACCGCCGCGCGCGCTTGTCCGGCCTGGTCTCCGGCGGCTGATACCCCGCCCGCGCCGCGCGCGCCTGCGCCAGCGCCTCCGCGCGTCGCGCCTGCGAGGCTTCGGACTCGGCATACAGCGTGCGCGCCACGCTCGCCGGCCCGCGCACATCGCTCAGGCCGAGCACGTCGACCTCGAACACTTCCTCCCCGCGCACGATGCGCAGCGCATCGCCCACCCGCACCCCGCGCGAAGCCTTCGCCCGCTGCCCGCCGACCTCGACCTTGCCGGTCTCGATCGCCTGCTTGGCCAGGCTGCGGGTCTTGTAGAAACGCGCGGCCCAGAGCCAGAGGTCGAGGCGGGTGGTGGAGTCTTGCTGGGTCATTCGGGATTCGGGATTCGGGATTCGGGATTCGGGATTCGGGATTCGGGATTCGGGATTCCAGCAGAGCATGAAACAAGGGCTTTGCCGCGCACAAGCCCGCGGGAAATACGCAAGGACGTGCGCCCAGGTACCCGCCAGGATGGAAGATGCGGCCAGCATGCAAATCGACGCGGACGCAAGGCCTGCTGTCGATGCCCGCAAACGCGAACGGCCGCCCGGAGGCGGCCGTTCTGGAGACTGCCATTCACGCCGCGTGCGGGCGTGAACGTCGCGCGATCACTCGGCGGCGGCGGCCTGCGCCTCGGCCTTGGCCTTGGCGACGGCGGACAGGTCTTCCTTGATGCGCGCCTTCTTGCCCTGCAGGCCGCGCAGGTAGTACAGCTTGCCGGCGCGCACGGCGCCGCGGCGCTTGACCTCGACCGACTCGATGGTCGGGCTGTGGCTCTGGAACACGCGCTCCACGCCATAGCCATGGGAAATCTTGCGGACGGTGAACGAGGAGTTCAGGCCGCCGTTCTTCTTGGCGATGACCACGCCTTCGTAGGCCTGGACGCGTTCGCGGTTGCCTTCCTTGACCTTGACGTTGACGACGACAGTGTCGCCGGGGCCGAAGGCGGGCAGCGTGCGCTGCACCTGTTCGGCTTCGAACTGCTGGATCAGCGTGTTGAGCGAGGGCTTGTTCATGGGTCTGGCCTTGTTGTGGGTGCCCGGCCGTCGGTCCGAAGACCGCGTCCGCGGCTGTTGTTGCGCGAGTGCACGTGGACCCGCGTCATGGCATGGGGTACTGCAGGGTGTCGCTGGAGTGTCGCAAGACCCGCCGGGAGCGGGGTACAGCAAAGGTTAGCCGCCTATCATAACCGCAGCCCGGGGACGGGTGCCAGTCCGGCGACCGGCTGCGGCTCGTGGCCGCCATCGTACGCACGACCGGAAGCCAGCCTGTGGCCGCCCACCGCGCTCAGCGGTCCTGCCCGGACCCATCTGGCGGGCTGGGTGCGGTATTCGGGCCATCGTCTGTGGCCGGCGCGCCTTCCTCCGGCCCGCCGGCCGAGGCGGCCACCTGAGCCTGCGCGGCGTCGGCCTGTTCGGACAGGAAGGCCTCGAGCAGTGCGCGGTCGGCTCTGGAGAGCGCGTCACGGTCGATCAGCTCCGGCCGCCGCAGCCAGGTCCGGCCCAGCGACTGCTGCCGCCGCCATTTCGCGATCTCGGCGTGGTTGCCGGACAGCAGCACCGGCGGCACCTCGCCGAGCGGGTGCGAGACCGGCCGGGTGTAGTGCGGGCAGTCCAGCAGTCCACCCTCGCCCTCGAAACTGTCCTGCGCGGCGGATTCGGCATCGTTGAGCGCGCCGGGCAGCAGCCGGGCGACGGCATCGACCACCACGGCCGCAGCCAGTTCACCGCCGGACAGCACGTAGTCGCCGATCGACAGCTCCTCGTCCACCTCGGCCCGCAGCAGCCGCTCGTCCACCCCCTCGTAACGGCCGCAGAGCAGGATCAGCCGCGGCGCATCGGCCAGCGCACGGGCCTTGGCCTGGGTGAGCGGCGCTCCCTGCGGGCTCATGTAGATCACCCGCGCCGGCTGCGGATCGGCCGCACGCGCGGCCTGCAGCGCCGCATGCAGCGGGTCGATCAGCATGACCATCCCCGGCCCGCCGCCGAACGGCCGGTCGTCGACCCGCCGGTAATTGCCCTCGGCGTAGTCGCGCGGGTTCCACCCGGCCAGCGCCAACAGCCCGCGCTCCTGCGCACGCCCGACCACCCCGTGCCCGGCGATCTGGGCGACGAAGTCGGGGAACAGGCTGATGAGATCGATGCGCATGGAGAGCCGGGATTGGGAATGGGGAGCGGGGAAAACCTGCCGCACGATTGCATGCTGGATTCACGCCACGGGCAAAGAAGACGCCGTCATCCCGAGCGCAGCGAGGGATCTGCCTGGTGCGTTTGAATGACCGGGCGTTGTCGGGCGCGGCCTTGTCGCCTGGAAACATCCCAAAGCAGGTCCCTCGCCATGCTCGGGACGCCAACAGTGGCGACACCGAGGCGTGGTACGCGGTGGGTGGAGTCATCCAACTCGCATTCACGCATTTCGGGTCATCGCATCCAGAGCCCACGATCCCATGGCCCGGACGACGAATCACACATCACCAAGCGCGAACCACGCATTCCGGACCACGAATCCGGAACCCAGAATCACGAATCACCAATCCCGGCCCTCAAAAATCCGCATCCCATTCCACCACGATGCGGCCGGCGTCGAAATCGAGCACGTGCACGTAGTCGGGGCGGATGAAGGGAATCAGGCGCTCGCGGTCGCCGCGGGCGATCAGCACATCGTTGGCGCCATTCGAAAACACGCAGGCCACGGTGCCGAAGTCGACACCCTCGGTGTTTTCCACGCGCATGCCTTCCAGATCGACCCAGTAGAACTCGCCGGGCCTGGGCGGCGGCAGCGCGCTGCGCGGGACATGGATCTCGGTGCCGCGCAAGGCCTCGGCGGCGTCGCGGTCGTCGATGCCGGGCAGGGTCGCGATCAGGCCCTTGCCACCGGCGCGACCCTTCGCTCCGGCGATCTCGCGTTCGCGGCCGAGGGCATCGCGCAGGATCCAGGGCTGGTAGCGGAACACGTTGCCGGCTGGCTCGGTCAGGGACTCGAGCTTCACTTCGCCACGCACGCCAAACGCGCCGTGGATCCTGCCGATGAGGATGCGGCGCGTCGGGTCGTTCATTGCAGTATCCGGTTGGCGGCGACCCGGGGGACGGGCCGCGCGGAAAACGCGCCGGCCCCGGAGTCAGCCGACCCGCCTCAGGCCGCGGGGGCCTCGGCAGCCGCGGCCTTGGCCGCCTGCTTGTAGAGATTGGCGACCTTGTCGGTCATCTGGGCGCCGTTGTCCACCCAGTACTTCACGCGCTCGACGTCCAGCTCGACGGGCTTGTCGTTGCCGGAGGCGACCGGGTTGTAGAAGCCGACGCGCTCGATGTTGCGGCCGTCGCGGGCGTTGCGGCTATCGGTGACGATGATGTGGTAGAAGGGGCGCTTCTTCGCGCCGCCACGGGTGAGGCGAATCTTGACCATGTGCGTCTCGGTGTTGCCCAGCTGCCGGGATGGCAGGGTAAGCCGAACATGATAACGCATCGGCAAGAGCGTCGGAACCCTCCCCGGCCCGGGCCCACCCGTCCGGGCTGGCGATGCAACCCCGCAGGCCGACGGCCCCGCAGCCGGCCTTGACCGGCCCGAGGCTCAGCCGGCGAACCGGTCCGTCGCCCGGATCAGCACGTCGACGGTCTCCGGCTCATAGGCCGAATGCCCGGAGGTGGGCGTGATCGCGAGCTCGGCCTTCGGCCAGGCCTTGTGCAGGTCCCAGGCGTTCTGGACCGGGCAGACCACGTCGTAGCGGCCGTGCACGATCAGGCCGGGGATGTCGGCGATCCGGTGCGCGTCGCGCAGCAGCTGGTCGTCGACTTCGAAGAAGCCGCCGTTGACGAAGTAGTGGTTCTCGATCCGCGCGAAGGCCAGGGCGAAGGCCTCGTCCTCGTGGCCGTCGACGAAATGCGGGTCGACGCGCAGGAAGCTGGTGGCGCCTTCCCACACGCTCCAGGCGCGGGCCGCGGCCAGCCGCACCGCCGGGTCGTCGCTGGTCAGGCGGCGGTGGTAGGCCGACATCAGATCGTGGCGCTCGACCGGCGGAATCGCCGCCAGGTACCGCTCCCACGGCTCCGGGAACAGGCGCGAGGCGCCTTCCTGGTAGAACCACTCCAGCTCCCAGCGACGCAGCATGAAGATGCCGCGCAGCACCAGCTCGGTGACCCGGTCGGGGTGGGTTTCGGCATAGGCCAGCGCGAGGGTGGACCCCCACGAGCCGCCGAACACCTGCCAGCGCGCGATGCCGAGGTGCTCGCGCAGCGCCTCGATGTCCGCCACCAGATGCCAGGTGGTGTTGTCGACCAGGTCGGCATGCGGCGTGGAGCGCCCGGCGCCACGCTGGTCGAACAGCACGATGCGGTACTTCGCCGGGTCGTGGAAACGCCGCATCTTGTCGCTGCAGCCCGCACCGGGGCCGCCGTGCAGCAGCACCACCGGCTTGCCGTCCGGGTTGCCGCACTGTTCGTAGTACAGCGAGTGCCGGTCGTCGACCTGCAGGCGGCCGGTGTCGTAGGTCGAAATCTCGGGGTAGAAGCTGCGCATGGACGCTCCGGAAGAATGGCGGGTGGCGCTGGATGGCGAGCGGGCTGGCGAAGACCGGAGTTTATCAGCCGTCCCCGGCCGCTCCGCCTGCCCTGTCTTCGTCACCCCCGCCCAGCGCGGCATCGGAGGACTGCCCGCGCCGCACGACATGGGCCAGCAGCAGGCCGGCGGCATGCGGGCCGAGCGGGTCGCGACCACTGCGCCACTGCTGTGCGGCCAGGCGCTCGAGTGCGGCGAGCGCGGCCTCGGTCCCGGTGCCGGCCAGGAACGCGGGCTCCGTGCGCCAACCGGCATCCACCATCAGCAGCGACTGCAGCGCATGGTCCTTGTTGGCCGCGCCCGGCCCGGTGAAGTCGCGATTGCGCGCGGCGAGGCCGAGCGACAGGGCTGCCTCGACTTCGACCCGCTCGGGTGTGCCCGCGGGCAGCCGGCGCGCGAGCGCGGCGAGTCCGCGCAGCAGGATGTAGTGATAGGCCGGCCGTGCGTTGTGCGGGTCGAGCCAGCGGCCGGCGTAGGGGCCGTCGCGCAATTGGCCGGGGATCATGCCGAAACGCGCCTTGTCGAGCGCCGCGTCCAGCCACCGCGCCTCGCCGGTGGCCGCGTACAGCTCGGCAAGCAGATGGACGCTGAAGGCGTTGTAGTTCCAGTTGACCGAGAGCGGCTGCGCGATCGCCCACTCGCCCATGCGCCGCGCCGCGTCCAGCCAGCGCGCTTCCCCGCTGGCCGCATGCAGCGCCAGCAGTGCCGCGCCGCACTCGCCGTTGTCGAACTGCAGACCGCCATCGCCCAGGTCGTCGATGGTCCAGCCGTTGCGGGTGACGTGCTGCAGCCGGCCCTCGCGCTCGGCGGCCTCCAGGAATCGGGCGGAGGCCTTGAACGGCGCACTGTCGGCGACGCCGCGCGATGCGGGAAAGGGGCACAGCGTGCCGCCGGCCTCGGCCTGCGCCCAGAGCAGGAACTCGCCGGCGTCGGTTGCCACCGCGAGCGCGCGCCGGCGCGCGGCATCGGTGCCCGCCGCTTCGCCGAGCGCGAGGGCGCCGATCAGCACCGCCGCCGGTTCGCGCAGCGGGCGCCCCAACTGGAGCGGATCCATCCCGACCCGCCACCAGCGCAGCGTCTCCAGCCGCGGCAGCGAACGGGCGGCCAGGCGGCGCGCTTCCTCGGCCTGCAGCGGGGCTGCGGACGGGATCGGCTGGAAGCGCTCCTTCACCTCAGGAATGCCGGCGCGTTCGCCCAGCAGGCGTCGCGCCTGTTCCACGGCGTCGGTCAGCGCAGCGGCATCGCGGGCGGCCATCGCCGCCGCCGTGGCCGCGCGCAGTTCGGCCTCGCCGGGGCTGGCCGAACCCGCCACGGACAGACCAGCAGCGGCCGGGGCCGCAGCGAGCGCCTCCGACCCATCGCCGCGACAGCCGCTCAGCAGGACAGGCAGACACAGCAGGACCGGCAGTGCGCTGCGGGCGACGCGGTTGCGGACCATGGCGGTGAATCTCCCGGTGGGCAGGACCGGCCCACCATCCGCGACCACGGCGCTATGCACACCTGCCAAGGGTCACCCGGTCGCGGCCTTCCAGGTCGGCATGGGTCGCGATCTCGACGAAACCGGCCTGCGCCAGCAGCCCGCGGATCGCCTCGCCCTGGTCGAGGCCGTGCTCCAGCAGCAGCCAGCCACCCGGATGCAGATGCAGCGGGGCGCCGGCTACGATCGCGCGGATGGCCTCCAGTCCGTCGGCGCCGGACGCCAGCGCCTTGGCAGGCTCGAAGCGCAGGTCGCCGCGCTGCAGGTGCGCGTCGCCCGCGGCGATGTAGGGCGGATTGCTGGCGATCAGGTCGCAGCGCGCGCCGTCCAGCGCCGCGGCCAGGGCGCCGAACCAGTCGTCCCAGTGGCCGGCGAGGCAGTGCACATGGCCGAGCCCGAGCCGCGCCGCATTCGCACGCGCCATGGCCAGCGCACCGGGACTGGCATCGGTGGCGTAGACACGCGCCCGTGGGCGCTCGCTGGCGATGGCCAGGGCGATGGCGCCGCTGCCGGTGCCCAGATCGGCCACGACCAGCGGGCGGTCGACGTGCAGACGCTCGAGGGCCAGCTCGACCAGCCGTTCGGTCTCGGGCCGCGGGATGAGCGTGTCGGGGCCGACCTCCAGGTCGAGCGTCCAGAACCCGCGCCGGCCCACGAGGTAGGCGACGGGCTCGCCCTCCACGCGACGGGCGACGAGGCGCTCGAACACCGAGGCCTGCGCTGCAGGAACCGCGGCATCCCCCCAGGCGTAGAGCCAGCTGCGCGACTTGCCCAGCGCGTGCGCCAGCAGGGTCTCGGCCTCGGCGCGGGCCTCGGCCGCGGTGCCGGCGGACGGCAGCATCCGCGACGCGGCGGCGCGCAGGCAGGCCTCGACCGTGGACGCACCGCGCTCATGCATCGTCGTCATGCGCGGCGGCGCCCATGCCTGCGGAGGCGGGCGCAATGGCCGGGATGCGGGCGGGCGGCCGCAGCGAGCGGAGGCTGCACCGGCCGGGCGATGGCGGACCCGGATTGCAGGCGATATTGATTCATGAAAACTATCATAACGATAGAGTCAATTCATTTGCTTGATTGATAGCGGATGCCTACCATACGCCTCGTTGTGATCGACACAACCTTTCGGTCACGCCACCGCCCATGCGGATTTCGTCTCTCACCCCACACCCCAAAGGATCCCATTCATGTCGCTGATCAACACCCAGATCCAGCCGTTCAAGGCCACCGCCTACCACGCCGGCGAGTTCGTCCAGATCACGGACGAGTCCCTCAAGGGCAAGTGGTCGGTGCTGATCTTCATGCCCGCCGCCTTCACCTTCAACTGCCCGACCGAGGTCGAGGACGCCGCGAACAACTACGACGCGTTCAAGAAGGCCGGCGCCGAGGTCTACATCGTCACCACCGACACCCATTTCGCGCACAAGATCTGGCACGACACCTCGCCGGCCGTCGGCAAGGCCCAGTTCC
>ERZ1066122.899-NODE-899-length-27618-cov-13.294271_pt1 | contig 27618 bp, 26 predicted proteins | sample MGYA00382769_ERZ1066122 | MGnify/ENA primary metagenome ERZ1066122 (study PRJEB33369, sample SAMEA5778352) | biofilm metagenome | biome: Industrial cooling water; feature: Water cooling tower basin; material: Biofilm | place: United Arab Emirates | collected... | reverse complement strand
GACCGGGATCGAGCGGCTGCTGCGGGACCCCTATGCGGTCTATGCGCAGACGGTGCTGCGGCTCCACCCGCTGCCGCCCCTGCGGCCCGAGCCGGACCCGCTGCTGCGCGGATCGGTCCTGCACGCGATCTTCGAGCGGTTCGTGCGCGACCGGCCGGCGTCCGAGACCCGGATGCAGGCGCGCGCGCGGCTTCAGGCCGAGACCACGGCGGTCCTCGCGCGCGACATCCCCTGGGCCGCGACGCGGATCCTGTGGCAGTCGCGGCTGAACCGGGTCGCGGACTTCTTCCTCGACTTCGACCTTGCCTACGGGGGGGCACCGATCGTCCTGGAGCGGCCCGGGCGGATCCCGCTGGAGGGGATCGTGTTCGTGCTGAAGGGGCGGCCCGACCGGATCGACCAGATGCCCGACGGCCGGCTGCACATCATCGACTACAAGACCGGCGCGCCGCCCTCGCCCGAGCAGCAGCGCTACTTCGACAAGCAGCTGGCGCTGCTCGCGGCGATGGCCGAGCGCGGGGCCTTTCCCGACATCGGCCCGATGCCGGTGGGCCGCACGACCTACCTCGGCCTCGGCAACACCCCGAAGGCCAGCACGCTGGCGCTGGACGAGGGCGAGGCGGCGCAGGTCTGGGCGGAGCTGCACCGGCTGATCGGCCGCTACATGACGCGCGAGCAGGGCTACACCGCGCGCCGCGCCCCGCGCAGCGAGCGCGACGAGACCGACTACGACCATCTCGCGCGCTACGGCGAATGGGGGTCGTCGGATCCCGCCTCGCCCGAGGACGTCGGCCCGCCCGAACCCGCCGGGGGGCGGCCGTGAGACCCGACGCGGCCAGCCTGCGCCAGATCGAGGCCTCCGATCCCGGGGTCTCCACCTGGCTGTCGGCCAACGCCGGCTCGGGCAAGACGCGGGTGCTGACCGACCGCGTGGCGCGGCTGCTGCTGAACGGCACCGCGCCCGCGCACATCCTGTGCCTCACCTACACCAAGGCCGCCGCGACCGAGATGCAGAACCGGCTGTTCCAGCGGCTTGGCGAATGGGCGATGCTCGCCGACGACCGGCTGCGCGCGGAACTCGCGAAGCTGGGCCTCGACGACTCGCCCGACGACCAGGCCCTGCGCCGCGCCCGCCGGCTCTTCGCGCATGCGATCGAGACGCCGGGGGGGCTGCGGATCCAGACGATCCACTCCTTCTGCGCAAGCCTGCTGCGGCGCTTTCCGCTCGAGTCCGGCGTGTCGCCCAACTTCGTGGAACTCGACGACCGCGCGGCGGCCCTTCTGCGCGAGGAGGTGATCGAGGACATGGCGGCGGGGTCGAACCCCCTGGCCGTGGCGCGGCTGGCGGCGCTGGCGACCGACCAGACGATGCCCGTGCTCGCCGCCGAGATCGCGCGGAACCGCCTGGCGATGACGCGCCCGCTGACCGATCCCGGGGACTGCCGTGCGCTGTTCGGGCTGCCGCGAGGCGAGACGATGGCGGGGCTGCTCGGCCGCACGGTCCTGCCCGGCGACGCGGCGCTGGTCGCGGACCTGATCCCCCTTCTGCGCGCGGGAAGCGCGGCCGACCAGGGGGCCGCCGACCGGCTGGCCGGCCTTGCGCTCGACGCGCCCGACGCCGAGGCCCTGCGGGCGCTCGAGGGGGTGCTGCTCTACGGCAAGACCGCGAAGGCCGGACCCTACGCCGCCAAGATCGACGCCTTCCCGACGAAGGCCACGCGGGCGGCGCTGGGCGAGCCGCGCCTCGCCGCGCTCGAGGGGCTGATGCGTCGGGTGGAGGCGGCCCGCCCGCTGCGGCTGTCGCTCTTGGCGGCCGACCGGACCGAGGCGCTCCATGCCTTCGCCGCGGCCTTCCTGCCCGAGTACGACCGCCGGAAGGAGGCGCGGGGCGCGCTCGACTTCGACGACCTGATCGCGCGGGCGCGGCACCTGCTGACGAAATCCGACGTGGCGCAGTGGGTGCTCTACCGTCTCGACGGCGGGATCGACCACCTGCTCGTGGACGAGGCGCAGGACACCAGCCCCGACCAGTGGGCGGTGATCCGGCTGCTGACCGAGGAGTTCACGGCCGGCCTCGGCGCGCGCGACGAGCGGCGGACGATCTTCGTCGTGGGCGACGTGAAGCAGTCGATCTACTCGTTCCAGGGGGCGGACGTGTCGACCTTCGCCGCGATGCGCGCCGACTACGCCGGGCGGCTCGCGGCGGCGGACGACCGGCTGGCGCAGATGACGCTCGAGCATTCGTTCCGGTCGTCGCAGACGATCCTCGATCTCGTGGACCGCAGCCTCGACGAGCCGGCGCGCGCGCAGATGGGCGATCCGTTCCGCCACATCGCCTTCAGGGACCGGATGCCGGGGCGGGTGGAGCTGTGGCCGCCGATCCTCCCCGGCGAGAGCGCGAAGCCGGAGAACTGGTACGACCCGGTGGACCTCGTCTCGGCCGAGGATCCGGTGGCGCGGCTCGCGCGGGAGGTGGCGCGCCGCATCCGCGCGCTGCTCGACGAGGGCGCGCGGATCCCCACGCCCGACGGCTCGCGGCCGCTGCACGCGGGCGACGTGCTGATCCTGGTGCGCCGCCGCTCGCCGCTCTTCTCCGAGATCATCCGCGCCTGCAAGGCCGAGAGGCTGCCGATCGCCGGGGCCGACCGGCTGAAGCTGGGGGCCGAGCTTGCGGTGCGCGACCTCGGCTCGCTCCTGGCCTTCCTCGTGACGCCCGAGGACGACCTCGCGCTGGCCGAGGCGCTGCGCTCGCCGCTGTTCGCGCTGTCCGAGGGCGATCTCTTCGATCTGGCGCAGGGGCGGCCCGGCACGCTCTGGGACGCGCTGCTGGCGCAGGCGGACCGCCATCCCCGGGTGCTGGCGGTGCTGCACGACCTGCGCGCGCAGACCGACTTCCTGCGGCCCTTCGACCTCGTGGAGCGCGCGCTGACCCGGCACGAGGGCCGCGCCCGCCTGCTCGCCCGGCTCGGCCCCGAGGCCGAGGACGGGATCGACGAGCTGCTGTCGCAGGCGCTGGCCTACGAGCGCAGCGACGTGCCCAGCCTGACAGGGTTCCTGAGCTGGCTGCACACGGACGACGTGGAGGTGAAGCGCCAGGGCGAGAGCGGCGGGCAGGTGGTGCGGGTGATGACCGTCCACGGTGCCAAGGGGCTGGAGGCGCCGCTGGTGATCCTGCCCGACACCGCCGACTACGCCCCGCCCGACCGCGCGCTTCTGCTCCGCCTCGATGGCGGGCCGATGATCTGGAAGCCGCGTGCCGACGACGCGCCGCCCGCCGTGGCCGCCGCGCAGGCCGCCCGCGCCGCCGCGCAGGAGCGCGAGAGCCTGCGGCTCATGTACGTGGCGCTGACCCGCGCGCAAAGCTGGCTGATCGTCGCCGCGGCCGGAAAGCTGAAGTCGGAGACCTCGGACGCGCCGAACGGCAGACCCGCCTGGTACGACCGCATCCGCGCGGGGATGGAGGCGGCGGGCGCGAGGCCGGACGGCGACGGCGGCCTCGTCCTGCGCGACGAGGCCTGGCCCGCGCCGGCCGGGCCCGCCCGCCCCGCCGCCGGGCCGCCCCCGCCCCCGCCCCTGCCCGACTGGGCGCGGCGCCCCGCCCCGCCCGCGGCGAACGCGCCGCTGCCGCTGTCGCCTTCGGACCTGGGCGGGGCGAAAGTGCTCGCGGCCGAGGCGGGGCACGACAGCGCGGGCGCGCAGGCACGGGGGACCGACCTGCACCGCCTGCTCCAGCACCTCGCGGGGCGCGATCCCGCCGAGTGGGCCGCGCTCGCCGCGGCGATCCTGCCCGATTCGGCCGCCCGCGCGCTGCGCCTGGCCGAGGTGTCGCGGGTGCTCGCCGACCCCGCGCTCGCGCATCTGTTCGGCCCGGGCTCGCTGGCCGAGGTGGAGATCACCGCCGATCTCGACGGCCAGCCGATGCTGGGGGCCATCGACCGGCTGGTGGTGGCGCCCGACCGCATCCTGGCCGTGGACTACAAGTCGAACGCGCTGGTCCCCGACCATCCGGGCCAGGTCCCCGAGGGGATCCTGCGCCAGATGCGCGCCTACGTGCGGGGCCTGCGCCAGATCTTTCCGGGGCGCCGGGTGGAAGGGGCGATCCTCTGGACGGGGCCGGTGCGGCTGATGCCGCTGCCCGACCTCTAGCCCGCGATCAGCGCCGTCGCGCGGGCGACGCCGCGGCGCACGAGGGCCGCGTCCCCCCGCGCCTCGACGTTGAGGCGCAGCAGCGCCTCGGTGCCGGAGCGGCGCAGGTTGAGCCGCCAGCCGGCGAAGGCGAGGCTCAGCCCGTCGGTGTCGTCGCGCGCCAGCGCGAGGGGGCCCAGCGCGTCCCGGACGCGGGCGATGGCGGCCTCGGGGTCGGAGGGGCGGAAGTTGATCTCGCCCGACGAGGGGAAGCGCGCCCGCCGGTCGTCGATCAGCGCTGCCAGCCGCGCCCCTTGCCGCGCGAGAAGGCCCGCGACGAGGATCCAGGGGATCATGCCCGAATCGCAGGCCATGAAGTCGCGGAAGTAGTGGTGCGCCGAAAGCTCGCCTCCGTAGACGGCCCCGCTGTCGCGCATCGCGCGCTTCATGTGGGCGTGCCCGGTGCGCGCCAGCACCGACCGGCCGCCGCCGGCCGCGACCGCATCCGCCACGCACCACAGCGCGCGGGGGTCGTGGACGATCACGCCCCCCGGCGCGCGCGACAGGAACGCCCCGGCCAGAAGCGCCACGACGTGCTCGCCCGCGGCGAAGCGCCCCCGGTGATCCCAGAGGAAGCACCGGTCGAAGTCGCCGTCCCAGGCGACGCCCAGGTCCGCGCCCGCGGCGCGCACCGCCCGGCCGGTGGGGGGCCGGTTCGCGGGCAGCATCGGGTTCGGGACCCCGTTCGGGAAGGCGGGGTCGGGCGCGTGGTTCCGCCGCACGAACCGCCAGGGCACGCCCCGCGCGAGAAGCCCCTCGGCGATGGCGTCGAAGGTCGGCCCGGCCGCGCCGTGGCCCGCGTCGACGAGGATCGTCAGGGGATGCAGCCCGTCGGGATCGAGGAACGACAGGACCCGCGCCACGTAGGCCGTCCGGACCGCCGCGCGGCCCGACCGCGACCCCCCCGGCCGGGGCGGGCCGGGATCCGCCGCCCGGGCCAGCGCGCGGATCGCGGCGAAGGCGTCGGGCGCCAGCGGCGCGGCCCCCCGGCCGACCATCTTCATCCCGTTCTGGTCGGCCGGGTTGTGCGAGGCCGTGACCATGACGCCGCCGCAGGCACCGAGGTGGTCGGTCGCGAAGTACACCTCCTCGGTCCCGCAGAGGCCGAGGTCGTGGACGGCCGCGCCCTCGGCCATCAGCCCTGCCGCCACCGCGTCGGCCAGCGCCGGCGACGAGGCGCGGTTGTCCTGCCCGAGGACGACGGCGCGCGCGCCCGTCGCGCGGGCGAAGGCGCGGCCGATCCGGTGCGCGAGGCGGGTGTCGAGGTCGGTGCCGACGACGCCCCGCACGTCGTAGGCCTTGAAGCAGTCGGGTGTCATCCGGCCGGGCCTAGCACGCCGCCCGGGCGCGGTCACGGCACGATCGGCCCGGCGAGTTGGCGCTTTCCGCGGCCGCGGGGGGTTTGTAGGGTTCGCCGACCGGGGGGGCCATGACCGACGACGCCGCGACGCCGATGATGGCGCAGTATCTGGAGATCCGGGCGCGGCACCCCGGCGCGCTGCTGTTCTACCGGATGGGCGACTTCTACGAGATGTTCTTCGAGGACGCCGAGGCGGCGGCGGCGGCGCTCGACATCGCGCTGACCCGGCGCGGCAGGCACGGGGGCGAGGACATTCCCATGTGCGGCGTCCCCGTCGTCTCGGCCGAGGGCTATCTCCAGACGCTGATCCGCAAGGGCTTCCGCGTCGCCATCGCCGAGCAGATGGAGGATCCGGCGGCGGCGCGGAAGCGCGGCGCGAAGGCCGTCGTGCGGCGCGACGTGGTGCGTCTGGTCACCCCCGGCACGCTGACCGAGGATTCGCTGCTCGAGGCGCGGCGGAACAACCACCTCGCCGCATGGAGCACGGTGCGCGACGAGGGCGCGCTGGCCTGGACCGACATCTCCACGGGCGACTTGCGCGTGATGGCCCTGCCCCCCGCCCGGCTGGGGCCGGAACTCGCGCGGCTCGCCCCCAGCGAGGTCCTGGTCTGCGAGGGGGGCGAGGCGGCCGTCGCCGGATGCGGCGCGGCGGTGACGCCGCTCGGCCGCGCGGCCTTCGACAGCGCGGGCGGCGAAGGGCGGCTCTGCGCGCTGTTCGGGGTCGCGACGCTGGAGGCCTACGGGCGCTTCGGGCGGGCGGAGCATTCGGCGATGGGGGCGCTGGTCCATTACCTCGACCTCACGCAGAAGGGGCGCCTGCCGCTCCTGCGCCCGCCGGTGTCGGAGACGGCGGACACCGCGATGCGGATCGACGCGGCGACGCGGGCGAACCTGGAACTGACGCGGGCGCTGTCGGGGGGGCGCGAGGGCTCGCTGCTGGCCTGCATCGACCGCACCGTGACCGCCGCCGGCGCCCGGCTGCTGGAGCGGCGCCTCGCGGCCCCGTCGCGCGACGCCCGGGTGGTGGGCGCCCGGCTGGCGGCGGTGCGCGCCCTGCACGCGCAGGGGCGTTGGCGCGCCGACCTGCGCGAGGGCCTGCGCGCCGTCCCCGACATCGACCGCGCGCTGTCGCGGCTGGCGCTCGACCGGGGCGGGCCGCGCGATCTCGCCGCCCTGCGCGACGGGCTGGGCGCGGCGGCGCGGATCGCGGCCTCGGTGCCCGATGGGCTGCCCGAGACCCTGGCGCGCGCCGTCGCGGACCTCGGCGGGCACGCGGCGCTGACCGGGCGGCTCGATGCCGCGCTCGTGGCCGCGCCCCCGCATCCGGTGCGCGACGGGGGGTTCATCGCGGCGGGCTACGACCCCGAACTGGACGGCACGCGGGCCCTGCGCGACGAGGGGCGCGCGGTCATCGGACGGATGCAGGCGGACTATGCCGCCCGGACCGGCGTGCCCTCGCTGAAGATCCGGCACAACGGGGTGCTCGGCTACTTCGTGGAGGTGACCGCGACCCATGCCGACCGGATGGCGGCGCATCGCGACTTCGTCCACCGCCAGACGACCGCGGGGCTGCTGCGCTTCGCCACGCTGGAGCTGTCGGACCTCGAATCGCGGATCCTGAACGCCGCCGGCCACGCGGTCGCGGTCGAGCTGCGTCACTTCGCGGCGCTGCGGCAGGCGGCGCTGGACCGCGCGCCCGCCATCGCCGCCACCGCCCGCGCGCTGGCCGAGATCGACCTGCACGCCGCCCTGGCCGAGATCGCCGCCGCCGAGGACTGGACCGAGCCGCGCGTGGACGACAGCCGCGCCTTCCGCGTGACGGGCGGGCGGCACCCGGTGGTCGCGGCGGCGCTGGCGCGCCAGGGCGGCGGCGCCTTCGTCGCCAACGACTGCGACCTGAGCGCTGGCGACACGCCCGCGATCTGGCTTCTGACCGGACCCAACATGGCGGGAAAGTCGACCTTCCTGCGGCAGAACGCGCTGATCGCGCTGCTCGCGCAGACAGGCAGCTTCGTTCCCGCCGCCAGCGCGCATGTGGGGATCGTGAGCCAGCTCTTCAGCCGGGTGGGGGCGGCGGACGATCTCGCCCGCGGGCGGTCGACCTTCATGGTGGAGATGGTCGAGACCGCGGCGATCCTCAACCAGGCGGACGATCGGTCGCTCGTGATCCTCGACGAGATCGGGCGGGGCACGGCCACCTGGGACGGCCTCTCGATCGCCTGGGCGACGCTGGAGCATCTGCACGACGCGAACCGCTGCCGCGCGCTCTTCGCCACGCATTACCACGAGATGACGGCGCTCGCGGGCCGGCTCCCGGGGGTGCGCAACGCCACCGTCGCGGTCAAGGAGTGGGAGGGGGAGGTGATCTTCCTGCACGAGGTGCGGCCGGGCGCCGCTGACCGGTCCTACGGCGTGCAGGTGGCGCGTCTGGCCGGGCTGCCCGCCCCGGTGATCGCGCGCGCCCGCGCCGTGCTCGAGGCGCTGGAGCGCGGCGAGCGCGAGGCGGGCGCCGCGCGCCGCGCGCTGATCGACGACCTGCCGCTGTTCCGCGCGGCCCCGCCCGCGCCCGCGCCCGCCCCTTCGGCGGTGGAAGCGCGCCTGCGCGCCGTGCACCCCGACGAGCTCACCCCGTTCGAGGCGCTGCGGCTGGTCTACGACCTGCGCGCGATGGTCCCGCCCGAGCGCTGACCTATTCGGTCACCGCCCCGACCGTGGCCCCGGCGACGGCACCGACCGGGCCGGCCACGACCGCCCCGCCGAGGCCGCCGGTCGCCGCCCGCTCGCCGACGGTGTCGCCGCAGGCGCCCAGCGCCAGAAGAGCCGCGAGGGCGAAGGCAATCCGTGTCATGATCCGCATCCCATGAAGGCCCGCGTGGGCGCGGGCGGCACCGTCACAACACGCAGAGGCGCAAAAGGTTCGCCCCGGCCGGCCCCTCGGCTAGCCCTGCGTGTTCGACGACACGCCGACATGCGCGGGGCGCAGCAGGCGGTCGTGCAGAAGGAACCCCTCGGCCATCACCTGGATGATCTGGCCGGCACGGGTCCCGGGCAGGGGCGCCTCGAACATCGCCTCGTGGTGCTGCGGGTCGAAGGCGTCCCCCACCTCGGGCACGATCGGCGTCACGCCGTGGCGCGTCAGCACGTTCAGCAGCTCGCGCAGGGTCAGCTCCACCCCCTCGATCAGGGGAGCGGCCACGGCGCGGTGCTCGTCGGTCACGGCGTCGAGCGCGCGGCGCAGGTTGTCGTAGACGGGCAGCATGTCGCGCGCGAGCTTCGATCCGCCGTACTGCTCGGCCTCGCGCCGGTCGCGCTCACCGCGCTTCCGGGTGTTCTCGGCATCGGCCAGCGCACGCATGAAGCGGTCGCGGTAGTCGTCGCGCTCGGCCCGCAGGACCGCCACCTCGTCCTGCGGCGCGGGGGCCGCCTCGGGCGTGTCCTCCGTCGCCACGTCGGGCTCGATGGCCTCTGCCCCGGTCTTCTGTGCCATTCCAGTGCCTTCCTTCGCTAGCCCTTGCCCCGCCCCGACATCAGGCGGCCGACAAGCTGGGCCGTGTAGTCGACGATCGGGACGATGCGGCCATAGTTCAGCCGCGTCGGCCCGATGACGCCCACCGCCCCGATGATCTTCCGGTCCGCGTTCATATAGGGAGAGACAACCAGAGAGGAACCCGAAAGCGAGAAAAGCTTGTTCTCCGACCCGATGAAGATCCGCACCCCCTCGCCGGCCTCGGCGAGGTCGAGGAACTCGGCGATGTCGCGCGTGCGCTCCAGGTCGTCGAAGAGCTGGCGGACGCGCTCGAAGTCGGGGCTGTCGCCCGCGGCGTCGATCAGGTTCGCGCGGCCGCGCACGATCAGGCGCTCGGACTGCTCGCCGGGGTTCTCCCAGACCGCAAGGCCGCGTTCCACCAGCGACTGCGCCAGCGAGTCGAGTTCCTGCCGGCGGCGGGCGATGTCCTGCGCCATGGCCTGCCGCAGGTCGCCCAGCGTCTTGCCCTGCGCCAGCGCCGAGAGGAAGTTCGCGGCCTCGCGCAGGGCCGAGGGGGTCAGGCCCGGCGGCGGCGTGAAGAGGCGGTTCTCCACGTGCCCGTCGGCGAAGACGAGCACCACGAGCGCGCGGTCGGGCCCGAGGCTCACGAACTCGATGTGGCGGATGGGGGCTTCGCTCTTGGGCGCCAGGACGAGGCTCGCGCCCCTCGTGATGCCGGACAGCGTCGAGCCCACGCGATCGAGAAGCGTCGCCACGTCGGGCGCCTCGGTCGCGGTGGAGGCGTCGAGCTTCTCGCGGTCGGATTCCGCCACGGTGCCGACCTCGAGAAGACCGTCGACGAACATCCGCAGGCCGAGCTGCGTCGGCACCCGGCCCGCCGAGACATGCGGGTGGTCGAGCAGGCCCAGATACTCGAGGTCCTGCATGACGTTGCGGATCGTCGCGGCGCTGACCTTCTCGGACATGGTCCGGGTCAGCGTCCGCGAGCCCACCGGATCGCCCGAATCGAGGTAGCCCTCGACCACGCGCCGGAAGACCTCGCGCGAGCGTTCGTTCATCTCGGCCAGAAGCCGGGGGCTGTCGGGCATGGGCGGCGCGTCTCCGTTCGCAGGCCGGTCCGGGGCCCGCCAATCTAGGGGTCGGGCCGCCCGCGCGTCAATCGGACCGGGCCCGCGGGGGTTGCATCGCGGCGCGGGGGGGGCGTATGTGGCCCGATCCCTTCGCAAGGACCGACGATGCGCCCCTCCGGCCGAGCCCTGAACGAACCGCGCGCCATCGCCATCGAGGCGGGCGTCATGAGGCACGCCGAGGGGTCGTGCCTGATCCGCGTGGGGGGCACCCATGTGCTCTGCTCGGCCACGATCGAGGACAAGGCGCCGGGGTTCCTCAAGAACACCGGCCTCGGCTGGGTCACGGCGGAATACGGGATGCTGCCGCGCGCCACCAACAGCCGGACGCGGCGCGAGGCGGCGGTGGGCCGCCAGTCGGGCCGCACGCAGGAGATCCAGCGCCTGATCGGCCGGGCGCTGCGCGCGGGCGTCGACCGCTCGGCGCTGGGCGAGCGGCAGATCGTCGTCGACTGCGACGTGCTGGAGGCCGACGGGGGCACGCGCTGCGCCGCGATCACCGGGGGATGGGTCGCGCTGCGGCTGGCGGTGGACCGGCTGCTGAAGACCGGGACGATCGCGTCGGACCCGATCGTCGACCACGTGGCGGCGGTGTCCTGCGGGATCTACGCGGGCCAGCCGGTGCTCGACCTCGACTACGCCGAGGACTCGGCGGCGGGCACGGACGGCAACTTCGTCCTCACCGGGCGCGGCCGGCTGATCGAGGTTCAGATGTCGGCCGAGGGCAGCACCTTCTCGCGCGACGAGATGGGGACGCTGCTGGACCTTGCCGAGGCGGGGACGGCGGCTCTGGTCGCGGCGCAGAAGGCGGCGCTGGCATGAGGCGGCTCGCCCGCGGCGACCGGCTGGTCGTCGCCACCCACAACGCGGGCAAGCTGGAGGAGATCGCGGCGCTGCTGGAGCCCTTCGGGGTGGAGGCCGCGTCGGCCGCCGCGCTGGGCCTGCCGGAGCCGGCCGAGACCGAGGAGACCTTCGCGGGCAATGCCCGGATCAAGGCCCATGCCGCGGCGCGCGCGACCGGCCTTCCCGCGCTCGCCGACGACAGCGGCCTCTGCGTCGATGCGCTGGGGGGCGCGCCCGGCGTCCGCACCGCCGACTGGGCCGAGACGCCCGGGGGCCGCGACTTCCTGCAGGCGATGACCCGGACCTGGGACGCGCTGGAGGCCGCCCGCGCGCCGGAGCCGCGCGCCGCGCAGTTCCGCTGCACGCTGGTCCTTGCCCGGCCCGACGGGACGGACGCGGTGTTCGAGGGCGCGATGCCCGGCCGGGTCGTCTGGCCCCCGCGCGGGACCCGGGGCCACGGCTACGACCCGATCTTCCAGCCCGACGGGTTCGACGCGACCTTCGCCGAGATGGACCGCTGGGCCAAGAACCGCATCAGCCACCGCGGCCGCGCCTTCGCCGCCTTCGTGGCGGGGGCGCTGGGATGAGGCGGATCTCGGCCGGCTCGCCTTTCGAGGCCGCGCTCGGCTATTCGCGCGCCGTCGTGAAGGGCGGGTGGTGCTTCGTCTCGGGCGTCACGGGGTATGACTACGCGACGATGGCCATCCCCGGGGACGTCGCCGGTCAGGCGCGCAACTGTTTCTCGACGATCCGTTCGGTTTTATCCGAAGCGGGGTTCGGATTGGGCGACATCGTCTGCGTCCGGTACATCCTGACCGACGCCGGGCTTGTCGAGGGACTGGCCCCGGTGCTGGCCGAGGCGCTGGGCGAGGTCCGGCCTGCGGCGACGATGGTGATCGCGGGCCTGATCCGCCCGGAGATGCTGGTCGAGATCGAGGTCACGGCCTTCCGGGGATAGTGCAGGTCGGGGGACGGCGCGTGGACGACTGGCGGGACGGAGGGTTCGGTCTTTACCTGCACTGGCCCTTCTGCCAGTCGAAGTGCCCCTACTGCGACTTCAACAGCCATGTCGCGGCCAGCATCGACCAGGCCCGCTGGCAGCGCGCCTATCTGGCCGAGATCGACCGGATCGGCGCCGAGACGCGCGGCCGGGTGCTCAACTCGGTCTTCTTCGGGGGCGGGACGCCGTCGCTCATGGACCCCGCGGTGGTGGACGCGATCCTGGCGCGCGTGCGCGCGACCTGGCCGCTGGCGAACGACCTGGAGGTCACGCTCGAGGCGAACCCCGGCTCGGTCGAGGCGGGACGGTTCCGGGGCTTCCGCGAGGCCGGCGTCAACCGCATCTCGATGGGCATCCAGGCCCTGGACGATGCCGACCTGCGCCGGCTGGGGCGGCTTCACACGGTGGCCGAGGCCCGGGCCGCCTTCGAGGTCGCCCGCGCGACCTTCGACCGGGTCAGCTTCGATCTGATCTGTGGGCGGCAGGACCAGACGCTGGCGGCATGGAAGGCCGAACTGGGGCAGGCGCTGGCGATGGCGGTCGATCACCTGTCGCTTTACCAGCTGACGGTCGAGCCCGGAACGGCTTTCGCCGACCGGCTGGCGCGCGGCAGGTTGCGCGGTCTTCCGGGCGAGGATCTGGCGGCGGACATCTTCGAGGCCACGCAGGAGCTCTGCGAGGCCGCGGGGATGCCCGCCTACGAGATCTCGAACCACGCGCGCCCCGGGGCCGAGTCGCGCCACAACCTCGTCTACTGGCGGGGCGGCGACTATGCGGGGATCGGCCCGGGCGCGCATGGTCGGCTGACGCTGGGGGGGACGCGGTGGGCCACGGTCTGCCCGAAGCCACCCGGCGACTGGCTGAACCGGGTCGAGGCGCGGGGGACCGGCGAGCGGCCGCGTGAGGCGCTGACCGTATCGGACCGACGCGACGAGTACCTGACGATGGCCCTGCGGCTCCGCACGGGCCTGTCGCTGGCACGGCTGGCGGCGATGGGCGGCCCGCCCGAGGCCGGCGCGCTGCGCGACCTGTCCGATCTCGGGCTGATCGCGGTCGAGGGTGACCGCCTCGCCGCCACGGCGCGGGGGCGTCCCGTCCTCGACGGCGTGATCGCGCGCCTCGCGGGGGCGTGACCCTTGCGCCCGGTCTGGATCGCCGCCGGCTTCGCGGCGCTGGCGCTGGGGCTCGCCGGGGTCGTCCTTCCCGTGCTGCCCTCGGTGCCGTTCCTGCTGCTGGCGGCCTTCTGCTTCTCGCGGTCCTCGCCGCGGATGCACGCCTGGCTTCTCGGCCATCCGCGGTTCGGCCCCCCGATCCGCGACTGGGAACGAAACGGCGCGATCCGGCGGCCGATGAAGGGGCTGGCGATCGCGTCGATGGCCGTGGTCTTCGGGCTGTCGGCCTGGGCCGGCGTCCCGGCAGGCGTCCTCGCCGCTCAGGCGGCCCTGATGAGTGCGGTCGCGGTCTTCATCGCGACCCGTCCGGATCGCTGACCGACAGCACCCGGCACAGCCGGTCGAGATCCTCGAGGCTGCGGTAGCGGAGGATCATCACCCCGCTTCCCGATCCCTCGTCGTGGTTGATCGCCACCGTCATGCCGAGCTGCGCCGACAGGTCGGCTTCGAGCGACCGCGTGTCGGCGTCCTTCTCGGCCGTCCGCCGGCCCCGGTCGTGCGCGGGGCCGGGCTTCTTCACCATCTGCTCGGTCTGGCGGACCGAGAGGCCCTCGGCGATGACCCGCCGCGCAAGGGCCGAGGCATCGCCCGTGGTGATCAGGGCCCGCGCGTGCCCCGCGGACAGCCGGCCGGACCGCAGGTGGTCCTGGACATCCTCGGGCAGCGACAGGAGACGGAGGAGGTTCGCGATGTGGCTGCGGCTTTTCGACAGGGCCTCGGCCAGCCGTTCCTGCGTATGGCCGAAGCGGTCCATCAACTGCCGGTAGGCCGCCGCCTCCTCCATCGCGTTGAGGTCGGCCCGCTGGATGTTCTCGACGATCGCGACCTCGAGCACCTCGGTGTCGTCGAAATCGCGGATGAGGACGGGAACCTCGTGCACCTGCGCGATCTGCGCCGCGCGCCACCGCCGCTCGCCCGCGACGATCTCGAAGTCGGCGGTTCCCGGAACCGGCCGGACGATCAGCGGCTGGAGCACGCCCTTCGCCCGGATCGATGCCGCCAGATCCTCCAGGGCCTCGGGCGCGTAGTGCCGGCGCGGCTGGTTCGGGTTCGGGCGCAGCCGTTCGACCGGAACGACGCCGTCCGGGCGCCGCGCCGGACCCGCGCCCGGCACGGCGCCGGCGTCGACGTTGAGGTCGGCCATCAGCGCCGACAGGCCGCGCCCCAGGCCCCGTGGCTGAACCGGCTTCTGCGTCATGCGGGATGTTCCATTCGTGACCGGAGACGACGATACCGCGCCATCACCTCCTGCGCCAAGGCCCTGTAGGCCAGCGCGCCCTTCGAGCCGCCGTCGTAGGCGAGCACGGGCATGGCGAAGGACGGCGCCTCGCTCACCCGGACGTTGCGCGGCACCACCGTCTGGAAGACGAGGTCGCCCAGCGTCTGACGGACGTCGCGCTCCACCTGCTGGGACAGGTTGTTGCGGCGATCGTGCATGGTGAGGACGACCCCTTCCAGCCGCAGGTCGGGATTGCCGCCCTCGCGGATGTCGCGAATCGTCAGCAGAAGCTGCGACAGGCCCTCGAGCGCAAAGAACTCGCTCTGAAGGGGGACGAGGACGGCATCGCTGGCGAGAAGCGCGTTGACGGTGAGAAGGCTCAGCGAGGGCGGACAGTCGATGACCACGAAATCGAGGCCCGCCAGCATCGGATCGTCATCCCGAAGCACGTCGCGGAGGCGCAGGCTGCGGCGGTCGTCCTGCATGAGTTGCAGGTCCGCCGAGGACAGGTCGGCATTGGCGGGCGCGATCCGCAGCCCCTCGATCGCCGTGGGCCTCACCACGTCGGACAGCGGCATCCGCTCCACCAGAAGGTCGTAGGTCGTGGCCCCGCGCTTCGCGATGTCGATCCCGAGCCCGGTGGAGGCGTTGCCCTGGGGGTCGATGTCGACAAGCAGGACGGTCGCGCCAAGCTCCACTAGCCCCGCCGAGAGGTTGATCGCGGTGGTCGTCTTGCCGACGCCGCCCTTCTGGTTCGCGATGGCAAGGACGCGCGGACCGGTCATGCCCGCGGCTCCAGCGCCGTGATCGACAGGATCGCCGCCTCGGGGTCCGTTCGGCTGGGCACGGCCTCGCAGGCGAAGGCCCAGGTCCGGCGCGCCTCCTCGATCTCGGACCGGAAGGTCCGGCCCTTGGGAAAGATGGCCTGCGCCCCTGCGGTGAGGTGGGGAAAGGCGAGGGCGAGAAGCTTCGGCAACGGTGCCAGCGCCCGCGCCGAGACGACCTCGCCCACGGCACCGGCCGCCGCTTCCACCCTCGCGGCCCGCACCTCGACCGGCACCCCCATCGCGCGGCCCGCCTGCGCGAGGAACGCCGCCTTGCGGGCGTCCGCCTCGATGAGCGTGACCGAGAGACCCGGGGCCTCCTCGGCCGCCAAAGCCGCCACGACGAGCCCGGGAAACCCGCCCCCGCTGCCCAGATCGACCCAGCGCGATCCCTGCCCGGACCAGCACCGGAAGGTCTGGATCGAATCCTCAACGTGCCGCGACCACACTAGGCCCGCCGTATCACGCCCGATCAGGTTGATGCGGGTGTTCCACCGCAGAAGTTCGTCGACAAGGACCTCCAGCCGTTCGAGTGTTCCACGTGAAACGTCGAGCGCCGGTCTGGCGTCATCCATGGACGGCCCGCCGGCTGGCGCGCTGGACCTGCGCGAGGATCACGGTCAGAGCCGCCGGCGTCATCCCCTCGATCCGCGCGGCTTGCGCCAGCGTGGCCGGGCGCGTCCGTTCAAGCTTTGCCTGAAGTTCCGCCGAAAGACCGGGCAGGCCCCGATAGGCGATGCCCTCCGGCAGCACCGTCGCCTCGTCGCGCCGAAGCGACGCGACGTCCTGCGCCTTCCGGGCGACATACGGGCGATAGAGCGCGTCGCGCCAGAGCTGGTCCCGGATCGCATGCGGGATTGACGCGACGGCCGGGAGCGCCGTCAGGAGACCGGTTTCCGGCGATCCGCCAAGCGCCAGGACGTCGAGACCGTCTCGCCGCGTACCGTCGAGCGATACGTCGATGCCGCCGCTGCGCAGGTCGTGGGGCGTGAAGGACAGGGCGGCCAGCGTCGCGCGTGCCGCATCCAGGGCCTCCGCCTTGCGGGTGAAGGCCGCCCGGCGCTCCGGCCCCACACAGCCGAGCGCGATGCCCGTCGGCGTCAGGCGCTGGTCGGCGTTGTCGGCGCGGAGCACCAGGCGGTACTCCGCGCGCGAGGTGAACATCCGGTAGGGTTCCGTCACGCCCTGCGTCGTCAGATCGTCAACCAGGACGCCGATGTAGCTTTCGCTGCGTGCGAAGGCGACAAGATCCCGGCCCGCTGCCGCCCGACCGGCGTTCAGTCCCGCGACCAGCCCCTGAGCCGCGGCCTCCTCGTAGCCCGTTGTCCCGTTGATCTGGCCCGCGAGGAAGAGACCCGGCAGGGCCCGGAGCTGCAGCGAGGGCAAAAGCGACCGGGGATCGAAGAAATCGTACTCGATCGCGTACCCGGGGCGCAGGATGCGCGCCTCCTCCAACCCCGCGATCGACCGGACATACGCCTCCTGCACCTCCGCCGGAAGGGAGGAGGAGATGCCGTTGGGATAGACCGTCGGGTCCGTCAGCCCCTCCGGCTCGAGGAACACCTGATGCGACGTCTTCTCGGCGAACCGCACGACCTTGTCCTCGATCGACGGGCAGTAGCGTGGCCCCACCCCCTCGATGTGGCCGCCGTGCATCGCCGACTGGCTCAGGTTCGCCCGAACGATCTCGTGCGTGCGCTCGTTGGTCTGGGTGATGCCGCAGGCGACCTGCGGGGCCGACGGACGCTCGCTCAGGAAGGAGAACATCGTCGGCTCGTCATCCCCCGCCTGCCTCTCGAGGCGGTCCCAGGCGATCGTCCGGCCGTCGAGACGCGGCGGCGTGCCCGTCTTCAGCCGCCCCTGAGCGGGGACGATCTCCCGCAGGCGGTCGGCCAGCCGCACCGAGGCCCGGTCGCCAACGCGTCCGCCCGACTGCCGCCCGGCGCCGATGTGCATGACCCCGTTCAGGAACGTCCCGGCCGTGAGGACGACCGCAGCCGAGCGTAGCCGGCCGGCCGATCCGAGAACAACGCCCCTGCAGCGACCGTCCTCGACGATCAGATCGACAACCTCGTCCTCGACGATCGTCAACCCGGGCTGGCTGTCCAGCAGCATGCCGATGGCGGCACGGTAACGCGCGCGATCCGCCTGCGCGCGGGGACCCTGGACGGCCGGTCCCTTCCGGCGGTTGAGCAGCCGGAACTGGATTCCGGCCGCGTCCGCCGCCCGCCCCATCAGCCCATCCATCGCATCGATCTCGCGGACGAGATGCCCCTTGCCGAGGCCGCCGATCGCCGGGTTGCACGACATCGTTCCGACCGTATCCCGGCGCATGGTCACGAGAACGGTCCGAGCACCGATCCGCGCGGCGGCGGCCGCGGCCTCGCAGCCCGCATGACCGCCCCCGACGACGACGACATCGACCTGTTTCACGTGAAACCTACTTTCCGATGCAGAAGCTCGCGAAGATCTCGCCCAAAAGATCCTCGGTTGCAACCCGCCCGATGAGTTCGTCGAGCGCGCGGGCGGCCTGCCGCAGATCCTCGGCCAGGATCTCCGGGCTTGGCGCCTGCGACGCGAGGCTTTGGCCGGCCGAACGCAGTGCCGCCACCGCGCGGCCCACCGCGAGGCGGTGACGCTCGCGGACGAGAACGCCGGGGCGCACGACCCGCGCCGCCAGAACCTCCGTGATCCGATCAAGGAGCTCCGGGATGCCATCGCCGGTCAGGCCCGAGACGCGGAGGCCCGCGCCCGGTCGCAGGTCGGCCTTGGCGCCGACAATCAGGTCATCCTCCCGCGTTTCGATCGGGGGATCCTCGCCGGGACCGACCAGGATCACCCGGAGGTCCGCGGCGTCCGCCCGCCGGCGGGCGAGCGCGATCCCCGCCTGCTCGACGGGATCGACGGCCTCGCGCAGCCCGGCGGTGTCGAGGAAGGTGACGGGCAGCCCGCCGAGATCCATCCGCACTTCGATGACGTCCCGCGTCGTGCCGGGGGTCACGGAGACCAGCGCCGCCTGCCGTCCGGCCAGCCGGTTCAGGAGCGTCGACTTTCCCGCGTTGGGCGCGCCGACGATGGCGACCTCGAACCCGTCCCGCAGGCGTTCGGCCGCGCGTGCCCCTGCCAGTTCCGTCTCCAGCGCGCCGAGCAGGCCCGCGACCAGCGTGCGGACCTCGGGCATGACGTCGACCGGCACGTCCTCGTCGGCGAAGTCGATCGTGGCTTCGACGAGGGCCGCGGCGCGGACGATGTCCCGCCGCCAGGCGGACGCCCGCGCGCCGGTCTCGCCCGACAGGACGCGCAGCGCCTGCCGCCGCTGCGCTTCGGTCTCGGCGTCGATCAGGTCGGCCAGCGCCTCGACCTGGGTAAGGTCGAGGTTTCCGTTCTCGAGCGCGCGTCGTGTGAACTCGCCCGGCTCCGCCGGTCTCAGGCCGGGCAGCCCGGCCAGCGTGCCGAGAACCGCCGAAACGGTCGCGGGTCCGCCGTGCAGGTGCAGCTCGGCGGCCGCCTCGCCGGTGAACGAGGCGCCTGCCTCGAACCGCAGCACGAGCGCCTCGTCGAGGATCCCCCCGTCCTGCACGAGGCGGCGCAGGTGGGTCCGCCGCGGCTCGGCCACCGGACCGGCCAGCCGCTCCAGCGCCGCGCGCGACTGCGGGCCGGACAGGCGGACGACGGCGACGCCGGCCTTGCCCCGCGCGGAGGCCAGGGCATAGATCGTGTCGGCCATCGGTGCCCGCGCCCGTCAGGCGTTCATCGAATCGAAGAACTCGGCGTTCGACTTCGTCTGCTTCAGCTTGCCGATCAGGAACTCGATCGCATCCGTGGTGCCCATCGGGTTCAGGATGCGCCGCAGCACGTAGGTCTTCTGCAGGTCGGCCTTCTCCACGAGCAGGTCCTCCTTCCGCGTGCCGGACTTCAGGATGTCCATCGCCGGGAAGACGCGCTTGTCGGCGACCTTGCGGTCGAGCACGATCTCGGAGTTGCCGGTGCCCTTGAACTCCTCGAAGATGACCTCGTCCATGCGGCTTCCGGTGTCGATCAGCGCGGTCGCGATGATCGTCAGCGACCCCCCCTCCTCGATGTTCCGCGCCGCGCCGAAGAAGCGCTTCGGGCGCTGCAGCGCGTTGGCGTCGACGCCGCCGGTCAGCACCTTGCCCGAGGACGGGACGACCGTGTTGAACGCGCGGCCGAGGCGCGTGATGCTGTCGAGCAGGATCACCACGTCGCGCTTGTGCTCCACGAGGCGCTTGGCCTTCTCGATCACCATCTCGGCCACCGCGACGTGGCGCGTCGCGGGCTCGTCGAAGGTGGAGGACACGACCTCGCCCTTCACCGACCGCTGCATGTCGGTCACCTCCTCGGGCCGCTCGTCGATCAGCAGCACGATCAGGTAGCACTCGGGATGGTTGGTCGCGATCGAATGCGCGATGTTCTGCAGGAGCACCGTCTTGCCGGTCCGCGGGGGGGCCACGATCAGGCCGCGCTGGCCCTTGCCGATCGGTGCCACGAGGTCGATGATCCGCGCCGACCGGTCCTTCAGCGTGGGGTCGTCCACCTCCATCTTGAAGCGCTCGTCGGGATAGAGCGGCGTCAGGTTGTCGAAGTGGACCTTGTGGCGCGCGCGCTCGGGGTCGTCGAAGTTGATCCGCGTGACCTTCGTCATGCAGAAGTAGCGCTCGTTCTCGCGCGGGGCGGCGATCACGCCCTCGATCGTGTCGCCGGTGCGCAGCGAGAACTGCCGCAGGATGTCGGGGCTGACGTAGATGTCGTCCGGCCCCGGCAGGTAGTTGGCCGAAGGGCTGCGCAGGAAGCCGAACCCGTCCTGCAGCACCTCGAGCACGCCGTCGCCGCCGATCTCCCAGCCCTCCTCGGCGTGTTCCTTGAGGATCTGGAACATCATCTCGCCCTTCCGCATCGAGGGCGCGTTCTCGATCTCCCACTCCTCGGCCATGGCCAGAAGGTCGGCGGGGGTCTTGGCCTTCAGTTCGGCGAGGTTCAGGCGCCCGACCGGCGCGTCGGAGGCTTCGGGGGCGATCGAATCGGGTGTCATCGGAGGGGGCTCTCTGGGTACTCGGGGCCTCGGGGGGCCGGCAACGCGACTGAGTACGGGGGATGCGGCGGAGGATGCGGCGGGCCGGACGGCCCCGCCCCCGCGACTTAGGCGGCGCGCGGCGCGCTGTCAACCGGCTGCGGACGCGGTCAGAACTTCACGATCACCGAGACGACGATCAGCACCAGCAGCAGCGTCGGCACCTCGTTCATGATCCGGTAGCGCCGGCCCGACAGCGTGTTGCGCCCGGCGGCGAAGTCGCGCCGCCGCCCGGCGAGCCACATGTGGAAGGCGGTCATCGCGATGACCCCCGCCGCCTTCGCCCAGGGCCAGAGGGCGCCCCAGTCGACGATCCCGGGCGTCCAGACGAGCATCAGGCCGAAGACCCAGGTCGCCACCATCGCCGGGTTCATGATGGCGCGCAGCAGGAGCCGTTCCTGATGACCGAACAGAAGGTCCATGTCGCTGCCGGCGGCGACGCCGCGCCTTGCGAAACCTTCGGCGTGATAGACGAACAGGCGCGGCAGGTAGAACAGCCCCGCCATCCAGGCGATCACCGCGACCACATGCGCGGACTTGACCCAGGGATAGGCCGCCGAAAGGAAATCCTGCACGCCCGAACCCCGCCTGCTTCTGTCTTCAAGAAGAAGAATCCCGAAGGGAGAGAAGATGATGTTGGCCCGGTGGGCAAGGGGATCGCGCCGCTTGTCCACCGCACCGTCCCCGGTGCACGACCGCCGGCCAGGCCCGTCCCCGGATTGGGCGACGACGCCATTCGTCCCTCTGATCCAAGGCCTTGCCGGACCACAGCCCTGTGGACAGGCCGGCGGCCGGCGACGCGGGCGCGACCGCGGCCGGTTTCTCCGCAGCCGGGGCACCCGGCCCTCCACAGGGGGACGAATCGGCCCTTTGCCTTGACAGGGCGGGCCGGCGGCGGGCACGACCGGCCCTGCGCCTGATCCCTCCCCTGTCCCGCCGCCGGAACAAAGGCCGAATGTCCACAGCCGCGTCCCCGCCGTCCGAACGCCCGCTGCTCCTCGCCTCGGGGTCCGCGATCCGGCTCGCGATCCTGCGCGCCGCGGGCCTCGACGTGACCGCCCGGGCCGCGCGCATCGACGAGGAGGGCCTGCGCGCCGCGCTGGAGGCCGAGGGGGCCGCCCCGCGCGACATCGCCGACGCGCTGGCCGAGGCCAAGGCGAGGAAGCTCGCGGCTCCGGGCGCGCTGACGCTCGGCTGCGACCAGGTCCTTGCCTTCGAGGGGCGCGCCTGGGGCAAGCCCGCCACGCCCGGGGAGGCCCGCGCCCAGATCGCGCGCCTGCAGGGACGGCGGCACGATCTGCTGTCGGCCCTCGTCCTCTACGACGGGACGGCACCGGTCTGGCGCCATGTCGGGGTCGCGCGGCTGACGATGCGGCGGCTGTCCGACGCCTGGCTCGATGCCTACGTCGCGCGGAACTGGGACAGGATCCGCCACAGCCTCGGCGGCTATCGCATCGAGGAGGAGGGGATCCGCCTCTTCGCCGCGGTGGAGGGGGACACGCCGACGATCCAGGGTTTGCCGATCGTCCCGCTTCTCGACTACCTTGGCCTCCGGGGGTTCATCGCCACATGACCGACCATCCGCGCATCCCGCTGGCCGGGGTCATCGGCTCGCCGGTGGCGCACAGCCGCTCGCCCGCGCTGCATGGCCACTGGCTGCGGCGCTACGGGATCGCCGGGCACTACGTGCCGATGGACGTCGCGCAGGCCGACCTGAAGGCGGCGCTGGCGCTGCTGCCGAAGCTGGGCTTCGTCGGGGTCAACGTCACGATCCCGCACAAGGAGCACGTGCTGCGGCTCGCCGACATCGTGACCGACCGCGCGGCGCTGATCGGGGCCGCGAACACGCTCATCTTCCGCCGCGACGGGCGCGTCCACGCCGACAACACCGACGGGGCCGGCTTCCTCGCCAGCCTGCGCCAGGGCGCTCCCCGCTGGCAGCCCTCGGCGGGTCCCGCGGTGGTGATGGGCGCGGGCGGGGCCGCGCGCGCCGTGGTCGCCGCGCTGATCGAGGCGGGCGTGCCCGAGATCCGGCTCGCCAACCGCACCCGCGCCCGTGCCGAGGGGATCCGCGGCGACTTCGGCGCGAAGGTGACGGTGCACGACTGGGCGCAGGCCGGCGCGATGGTCGGGGGCGCGGCGACGGTCGTGAACACCACCGCGCTGGGCATGGTCGGCAAGCCCGCGCTGCCGGTGCCGCTGGAGGGCCTGTCGCCGGGCACGGTGGTGACCGACCTCGTCTATGCGCCGCTCGAGACGGCCTTTCTCGCGCAGGCGCGGGCGGCGGGCTGCACCGTGGTCGACGGGCTGGGAATGCTGCTGCACCAGGCCGCGCCGGGCTTCGAGCGCTGGTTCGGCCAGCGCCCCGAGGTCGACGAGGCGACCCGCGACGCGGTGCTGGCGGCATGAGCGTCTTCCGGCTGGGCCTGACGGGGTCCATCGGCATGGGGAAGTCGGCCACCGCGGGACTCTTCGCCGCGGCAGGGGTGCCGGTCTGGGACGCCGACCGCGCGGTCGCGCGCCTCTATGCCCCCGGCGGCGCGGCGGCGGGTCCGGTCGGGGCGCTGCATCCCCCGGCACGGGGGCCCGGCGGCAGCATCCTGCGCGAGGCCCTGCGGGACTGGATCGCCGCCGATCCCGCGGCGCTGGCCCGGCTGGAGGGGGTCGTCCATCCCCTTGTCGCCGCCGACCGCGCGGCCTTCCTCGGGGGCCTGACGGGCGGGCTCGCCGTCCTCGACATCCCGCTTCTCTTCGAGACGGGCGCCGAGGCCGCGATGGATGCCACGCTGCTGGTCACCGCCCCGCCCGAGGTCCAGCGCGCGCGCGTCCTCGCCCGGCCCGGGATGACCGCGGACCTGTTCCGCCGGCTGCTGGCCCGCCAGATGCCCGACGCCGAGAAACGCGCCCGGGCCACGCATATCCTCGAGACCCTTTCGCCGGCGGTCGCGCGGGCCTATGTTGCCGCCCTCATCGACCACATCCGGGCCCGCCATGCGTGAGATCGTCCTCGACACCGAGACCACCGGCCTCGACCCCGCCGAGGGGCACCGCGTGGTGGAGATCGGCGCGGTGGAGCTGGTCAACCACGTCCCGACGGGGCGGACCTTCCACGAATACCTCGATCCCCAGCGCCCCATGCCGCCCGAGGCCCTCGCGGTCCACGGCCTGACCGACGGGTTCCTGCGCGGCAAGCCCACGTTCCGCGCGGTGGCGGCACGGCTGCTCGACTTCCTGGGCGACGCGCCGCTGGTGATCCACAATGCCGCCTTCGACCTGAAGTTCCTGAACGCGGAGCTTGCGCAGGCCGGGCTGCCGGCCCTGCCCGCGGCGCGGGCGGTGGACACGGTGCAGATCGCGCGGGCGAGGTTTCCCGGTGCCTCGGCCTCGCTCGACGCGCTGTGCCGGCGGTTCGGCGTCGACAATTCGGGCCGCTCCAGACACGGCGCGCTTCTCGACAGCGAGATCCTGGCCGAGGTCTATCTGGAGCTGATCGGCGGGCGGCAGCCGGGCCTCGTCCTCGGGCACGACGACCCCCGCCCGCGCCGGACGGAGGAGGGGCCGGCCGCCGGCCGCGCCCGGCCGCGCCCCGTGCCCCTCCCCCCCCGCATCACGCCCGAGGAGGAAGCGGCCCATGCGGCCTTCGTCGCAGGGTTGGGACCGGCCGCCGTCTGGCTGAGGCGCGCCTAGGACACCAGCGGCGGGGTGCCGGCCTTCTGCGCCTCGGCGCGCCGCGCGAGTTCCTGCCGGTAGAGCGACAGGTAGTCCACCGTATCCACGTTCAGCGGCGGGAAGCCGCCGTCCCGGGTGACGTCCGAGATGATGCGCCGCACGAAGGGGAACAGCAGGCGCGGGCACTCGATCAGCAGGAACGGGTGGAGCTGCTCGTCGGTGACGCCCTCGACGTGGAAGATCCCGCCGTAATCCAGCTCCATGAGGAACAGCGTCTCGCCGCTGGCCTTGTTCTTCGAGGTGACGCGGAACTTGTTGATGATCTCGAACTGGTGCTCCTGGCTGCGCTTGCGGGCGTCGAGGCTGACCGCGACCTGGATGTCGGGCTGGACCTCGCCGCCCGTCAGGCCCTTCTGCGCCACCATGTTCTCGAACGACAGGTCGCGGATGTACTGCGCCAGAACCTGCATGCGGATCTGCGGCGGGGCTTCGGGGGTGGCGCCGTTGGCTTCGGTCATGGAACGCTCCTGGGGGCGGGAGGGCCCGCCGGACTTTGCGCCTCCTCTAGCAGGAAGGCGGGCCGTCCTCAATGCCGTGTCCACCCCGAGGGCGGGACGGGGGGGCGCGGGGTCTCGCCCTCGCGGACGTAGCGCCCCTCGATCACGACCGCCCCGTCGCGGGCCGGTGAGGCGCGGACGCCGCGCGGCAGCCGCCGGGCGACCAGCGCGATGACGAGCCGCCGCAGCGGCGGGATCAGGAGCAGGAGGCCCAGCGCGTCGGTCAGGAAGCCCGGAAGGATCAGAAGGACGCCCGCGAGCACCGAAAGGCCGCCGTCGGCGATCACCCGCGCCGGATCGCCGCCCCTCCGCAGGGTCCGGGCCAGCTCCGCGCGGACCTGGAGGCCCTGACGCCGGATCAGCGCGGTGCCGAGCACCGCCGACCCGATGACGATGCCGAGCGACAGCCAGAGGCCGAGCCAGGCCCCGAGCGTCACGAAGAGCGCGATCTCGATCAGCGGCAGCGCGACGAGGGGCAGCAGCAGGCGCATGGCGGAAACCTTCCCTGGCGGCGGCCCGGCCCCACCGGGGACCGGCCTTCCGCCAAGATAGGGATCGCGCCGCCGGACCCAAGGCCCCGGGCCGCATTGACAGCGCCGGCGGGGCTGCGCCACGCTGCGCCGGGGCACGGGAGCGGTTCATGGACACCGGGGGGGCGCCGGCAGGGGCGGCATTGGTCGCGCGGGTCGGCGCGGCCCGCGTCCTGCCCGTGATGGCGGCCGGGGCCGAATACGGCCCCGCGCTGCGCGCCCGGATCCGCCCGCTGATGACCGGGGTCGGCCCCGTGGAGGCGGCGGTTGCCGTCACCCGCGCGCTGGCCGCTCTGGACCGCGCCCGCGCCCTGCCCGACCTCGTGGTGTCGCTCGGCTCGGCGGGATCGGCGCGGCTGGCGCCGACCGAGGTCTACCAGGCGACCGCCGTGTCCTGGCGCGACATCGACGCCTCGGCTCTGGGCTTCCCCAGGGGCGAGACGCCCTTCCTCGGCCTTCCGGCCGTCCTGCCGATGCCGCTGCGGGTGCCCGGCCTGCCGGGCGCCACGCTGTCGACGGGCGCGGACGTGGTGTCGGGGGCGGGCTACGGGGCGATCGACGCCGACATGGTGGACATGGAGACCTACGCCGTCCTGCGCGCCTGCCAGGCCTTCGCCGTCCCCCTCGTCGCGCTGCGCGGGATCTCGGACGGCGACCGCGCGCTGGCGGGGCTGGGGGACTGGACGGCGCGGCTGGGGGCCGTCGACCGGAACCTCGCGCAGGCCTGGGGGCGGCTCTGCGCGGCGCTCGAGACGGGCGGGCTCGACAGCCTCGCCTGATGCGCGGGGGGAAACGCCGGCGGTCCGGTGGACTTGGGCCCGACGCTCCCCTACATAGAAGCCAGCGCGCGGGGCACGGCCCGGCGCGCGACGTCCACAGCCGAGGATTTCATGGGCAACTCGCTTCTTCAACTGCTGGTCCTGGCCGGGGTCGCGATCTTCCTGATCCTGAAGCTGCGCAGCGTTCTCGGCACCCGCGAGGGGTTCGAGAAGCCGGCGGTGCCCGTGGAGGATCTGCGCCCGAAGGTGCGGCGCGACTTCGACGTGATCGAGGGGGGCCCCGACCGCGACATCGTCGACCACGTGCCCGAGGGCAGCCCCCAGGCCGGGGCCCTCGCCGCAATGAAGCAGGCCGAACCCTCGTTCTCGGTCAACACCTTCCTGCAGGGCGCGCGCGGGGCCTACGAGATGATCGTCATGGCCTTCGAGAAGGGCGACCTCGCCTCGATCCGGCCGTTCCTTTCCGACGACGTGTTCCAGTCCTTCACCGAGGCCGTCGCCGAACGCGAGCGCAACGGCCTGACGGTCGAGGCGAACTTCGTCGGCCTGCGCGAACTGACGCTGACCGACGCGACCTTCGACGCGGGCAGCCGCCATGCCGAGGTCTCGGTGCGCTTCCTGGGCGAGATGACCTCGGTCGTCCGCGACAGGGCGGGCACGATCGTCGAGGGCAGCCCGACCGAGATCAAGCGCCAGCGCGACGTCTGGACCTTCGCGCGCACGATGGGCGCGACCGATCCGAACTGGCAGCTCGTCGCCACCGGGGAGTGATGCGTGCCGCCGCAGCGCTCGCGCTGGCCCTGCTGGCCGCCGCGGTGACGCCGGCGACGGCCCAGATCCTCGCCTTCGAGGCGCTGGACGGCTGGACCGACGACGACCAGGGCGCGGCGCTAGCGACCTTCCGCGAGACCTGCGATGCGCTCGAGGGGCCCGAATGGGGGCCGCTCTGCCGGCTGGCGGCGGCGGTGCCGCCCGGGCCGGCCGCGGCCCGCGCCTTCTTCGAGATGGCCTTCCGCCCCGTGCTGGTCGGTGCGCCGCCCGCGCTGTTCACCGGCTACTACGAGCCGGAGCTGCCGGGCTCGCCCGTCCGCACCCCGCGCTTCGCCTGGCCGATCTACGCCAAGCCCCCCGAGCTGACCGAGGGCGAGGTCTGGCTCACGCGCGAGCAGATCGACCGGGGCGGGGTCCTGCGCGGCCGGGGGCTGGAGATCGCCTGGCTCGACGACCCGGTGGAGGTCTACTTCCTGCAGGTGCAGGGCTCGGGCCGCATAAGGATGCCCGACGGGCGCGTGATCCGCGTGGGTTACGCGGCGAGGAACGGCCAGCCCTACCTGTCGATCGGGCAGGAGCTCGTGCGGCGCGGCACGCTGCGGATGGAGGATGTCTCGGCCCCCGAGATCCGTGCCTGGGTGCGCGCCAACGGCGCGGCCGGCGCGGACCTGCTGGTCGGCAACCCGTCCTACGTCTTCTTCCGCAGGCTGCGGGACCTGCCGCCCGACAAGGGGCCGATCGGCGCGATGGGGCGGTCGATTGCGGCGCTGCGATCGGTGGCGGTGGACCCCGCCTTCACGCCGCTGGGCGCGCCCGTCTGGATCGAGAAGGACGGGGCCGGGCCGCTGCGCCGCCTGATGGTCGCGCAGGACACCGGCGGCGCCATCAGGGGCATGCAGCGCGCCGACATCTTCTACGGCACCGGCCCGGCGGCGGGCGATGCGGCGGGGCGCGTCAAGGATGGCGGGCGGATGATCGTCCTCCTGCCCATCGACCGGGCCTACGC
>ERZ1066122.898-NODE-898-length-27619-cov-33.254970_pt1 | contig 27619 bp, 24 predicted proteins | sample MGYA00382769_ERZ1066122 | MGnify/ENA primary metagenome ERZ1066122 (study PRJEB33369, sample SAMEA5778352) | biofilm metagenome | biome: Industrial cooling water; feature: Water cooling tower basin; material: Biofilm | place: United Arab Emirates | collected... | reverse complement strand
TCGCCCCCCACGCAGTTCGCGGATTCGCGCTTCGGCGCGCTCGCGCCGGGCGCGGGGCTCGCGGCGTCGCCCGCGGCGTCGCCCGCGGGGGCGCCGGCGGCCGGCGCGGCCGTCGTCGGCGCGCTCGCGCCGGCCTGCTGACGCACGAGCGCCTCCAGCTCCTCGATGCTGGGAATGCCCTGCAGCCGCTGGCCGTTGACGAAGAGCGTCGGCGTGCCCGGCACCCCGAGCGACTCGCCGAGCCGCATGTTCTGCGAGACCTCGGCCTGGAAGCGGTCCGAGCGCAGGCAGCTCTCGAAGGCGCCCTCGTCCAGGCCCAGTTGCTCGGCGTAGTCCAGCATGCGGCCGGTGGCGCCGGCCGTGGTGCGCTCGGCGCTCCAGCGCGACTGCTGGCCGTAGAGCACGTCGTGGTATTCCCAGAACTTGCCCTGCTCGTTGGCGCAGCGCGCGGCCCGCGCGGCGAGGAAGGCGTGCGTGTGCTGCGGCAGCGGGAAGTCGTAGACGACGTAACGCACCAGCCCCGGCTCCACCAGGCGCTCCTTGATCACCGGCAGCATGAGCGTGCCGTACTGGCGGCAGGCCGGGCACTGGTAATCGGCGAACTCGAGGATCTCGACCGGCGCGTTCGGCTGGCCGACCGAGATGCCCGGCGCGCGCGCCAGCGCCGCCGGGTCGATGGCGACCTCCACCGGCTGCGCCGCCGGCGCCTTCTTGCCGAACGCCTGGTAGGCGAGCACGCCCACGCCGACGAGGGCGACGAGCGCGAGCACGAGGTAGAACGGCTTCAGCGCGGCGGCGCCGCCGCCGGAGCGCGGCGGTGGGGCGGACGCGGGCGTGCGAGACTTGGGGTTGGCCACGGGCTGAACTCCAGGCTGGTCGGGGTGAGCGGATCGGAACGCACCGTGCGGGCGCGCACAGAACATATTCCGGAGCGGCGCGCGCCGGCAAGCCTGCGGGGAACGCTCCTTGCACCCGGCGCCCGCAGCGCCGTTCTTCACCCGTTTCCCCGCTCTATGGCCGACATACGCCTGGTTCGGCCCCGCGCCACTCGCGTCCGCCTCGGGATCGGCGTGCTCGCCACGCTGGGGCTGGCGGTGTGGGCGTGGGGCACCTTCCTGCGCGACCCGACGGAAGACACGCGCGACATCCGCATCGGCGCGGCGGCCAACTTCGGGCCGGAGCGCGCGCCGGTGCTGCCGGCGGCGCCGGTGCCGCTGGACAGCGTCGCGCCCATCGACACGCGCGACATCGGCCGCTACGTGCGGCTGCGCGGCGTGGTGATCGCCGGCGTGCGCCACGGCGCCGCCTGGGTGCGCGCCGCCGACGGCCGCCGCCTGCTGGTGCGCTTCGAGCCGCTGCCGCCGGAGGGTGCGTTGCGTGGCGTGCGCCCCGGCGCCGGCCTGGACGTCGCTGGCTACGTGGACAAGCTCGCGCTCGCAGAGTTCCGCGTCTGGATGGACACACTGCAGGTGAACATCCCGCGGCCGCCGCCCGGCCTGAAGTTCGGCGACCCGCCGGACTCGTCGTTCCTGCGGGTCGACTCGCTCTTCGTGAAGACGTTCTACCTCTCGGTCCGGCCGGAAGGCCTCGCGGCCGGGCTCGCCAGCCGCTGAGGCCACCGCATGGAGTGGACGCCGGACCAGCTCGACCGCCTGGAGCGCGCCATCGCCGAGGGCGCGCGCGTGCAGCTCATGCGGCGCGGCACGGAGTACGTGCTGCTGCCGCGCGCACTGCGGGCCGAGGGCTCAACGGAGGTGCTGCTCGGCACCACGATCGGCGGCGACGACCTGCGCTTCCGGCTCGACGAGGTCGAGGCGTTCGCGGTACTGCCCTGAGCGCGCCGCGGCGTGCCGGCACGCCGCGGCGACGAACGCCCAGAAGAGGCGGCGGTCGGGGTCGCGCGGGTCGCCGGGCGCCGCGGCCTCGCCGCGCTCCGGGTGCCACTGCACGCCGACGACCCAGCGGTGCTCGCGCGCCTCGACCCCTTCCACCACCCCGTCGTCCGCCCAGACCACCGCCTCCAGCTCGGGCGCCAGGGTGTCGATCGCCTGGTGGTGGAACGAGTTGACGTGCAGCCGCTCCACCCCCAGGATGCCATGCAGCCGCGAGCCGGGGAGCACCCTCGCCCACTGCGAGCGCTGCTCCACCGGCTCGGCCTGGTCGTGTGCCTGCGAGCCCGGCCGCTGCGTGGGCAGGTCCTGCACCAGCGTGCCGCCGAGTGCCACGTTGAGCAACTGGTGCCCGCGGCAGATGGCGAGCACCGGCAGCTCGCGCTCCAGCGCCATGCGCAGCGCGGCGAACTCCAGCTCGTCGCGCGCGGCATTGGGGGTGCCGGTCGCGGGATGCGGCGCCTGCCCGTAGCGCGCCGGGTCGATGTCCTCCCCGCCGGTGAGCAGCAGCCCGTCGGCGAGCGCGAGCAGCACGGCGAGCGCTTCCGGCCGGTGGGCCGGCGTCAGCAGCAGCGCGACGCCGCCCGCCGCCTCCACGGCGTGGACGTACTGCGAGCCGAGGCGCACCTGCGGCAGCCCGCGGCGTTCGACGTTGCTGGTGGTGGTGACGGCGATCAGCGGCGGCACGGCGGTGGCGCGCTCGGGCTCAGGACTCACGGCCGGGCTCGGCGAGCGCACGCACCGCCACCCGCGCGGCCGGCACGCTCTCCAGCACCGGCGCCGCGCGCCGCGGCTCCCGCGCGCGGCGCACCCGCGCCTCGATGCGGCCGATCAGCTCCGCGAGCGGGAACGGCTTGATCAGCAGCTCCAGCGCGCCCGCCTGCTGCGCCGTCAGCGGCAGGTGCTCCACGCTGGCGGCGGTGATGAGGATCACCGGCAGCGCGCTCCAGCGCGGGTCTTCGCCGAGCCGCCGTAGCACGTCCAGCCCGGTCATGCCGGGCATCATCACATCCAGCAGCAGCAGGTCCGGCAGGGCGGGCGCGCGCTCCAGGAACGGGAAGATGGCCGCTCCACTGCTCACCGTGTGCACGCGATAGCCCGCGGCGACGAGCGCGCGGCTGAGGCCCTGCAGCAGGATGGGGTTGTCGTCGGCGACCAGGATGGTCGGGGAGTTCTCGCTCATGAGGCGGTGGCGTGCGGGGGCGCGGAGCCCGCGGCGAGCGACCAGCGGCGAACCGGCGAACCGGAGCACACGGTACCCGCGTCGGCGCGCAAGAACGGCGCCAGCGCCGGGCGGCTGGCGTGGATCTGGCGTCCGCGCGGGGACGGCATCTGTTCAGAGGAGACGCAGACAGCGGAGAGGATGACGCCGGGCCGAGGGACGCGGTGGATGCGATGGGCCCGGTGCGGCGCGCGGGCGGCGGGGCTGGCGCTCGGGCTGGCCGTCGGCTGCGCGCGGCCCGCGCCGCCGCCGGAGGTGGAGACGCCTCCTGCGCTCTCGCTCCCGGAGCGGATCGCGCTGCTCGTGGCGGATACCGCCCGCGCCGCCGCACCGCCGCCGCCCGCGGCGCCCGGCCGCACGCCTGCCGACAGCGCACCGGGCGACAGCGCACCGGGCGACAGCCTGGCGGCTGTGATGCCGCTTCGCGTCGCGGCGGCCGACACGGCGCTGCCATTCCGGCGGCTGGCCCGGCTGAGCGCCGACAGCGCCTATCGGCTGGGCCTGCTCGCGGGTCGGCAGGCGGCCGCGGCGGGCGCCGACCTGCTGGTGGTGCCGGGGCCGGAGGTCGGTGCGGGCGGCGCGACCTGGCCGGTGCGACAGCCGGAGGCGGCGGGGCGTGCGCTCGGCGGCTACGTGCGCGGGCTGCAAACGGCCGGCGTGGGCGCGGCGGTCCAGCTCTTCGCCGCGCGCGACGACGCACCGGCCGCGCGCTGGGACCGTGCGCGCCTCGAAGCCGTGGAGCTGCCGTTCCTGCGCACACTGCTGGCCGCGCGCCCCGCCGCGCTGCTCGTCGGGGAAGCGGTGCTGCCGGCGCTGAGCGGCGACACGCTGCCCGCCTCGCTCGCGCCGGCGCTCCTCTCCGGCCTGCTGCGCCGCGACCTCGGCTGGGAGGGTGTGCTCGCGGTGCACGTCGGCTCCGCGAGCCGCGCGCTGCCCGCGCTGCGCGCCGGCGCAGACCTGCTGCTCGGCTCCGACGACCGCGCGACGCTGGTCGCCGCGCTGGCAGCCGCGCACGCTGCCGGCGCTCTGCGCACGGAGCGCATCGGGCAGAGCAGCGAGCGCGTGCTCGCCATCCGGCAGCGGTTCCGTGCCGACATGCTTCCGCCCGCGGACCTGACGCCGCTGCGCAGGCCCACGCCTGCGCCCGCGCCGCCCGTCTCCGTGCCGCCCGACACGGCGCTGCTCGCGGCCCGGCCCGCGGACAGCCTGCGGGCGGACACGCTGCGGCGCGTGGAGCCGGCGGCGGTCGGGATGAGCGCGCGGGCGCTGGCGCGCGTGGACGACGTGCTGCAGCGCGCCGTGGCCGACGGGCTGATCCCGGGCGCGGCGCTGGCCGTGGGACGGCGAGGTGGGCTGGTGCGGCTGCGCGGCTACGGCTCGCTCGGCGCGCCGCACGCGGAGGTGCGCGCGAGCGCCACGACGCTCTACGACCTCGCCTCGCTCACCAAGGTGGCGGCGACGACCGCCGCGGTGATGGCGCTGGTGGACGACGGCCGCCTGGAGCTGGACGCGCCGGTGCAGCGCTACCTGCCGGAGTGGGAAGGTCGCCACAAGGAGCGCGTCACCGTCCGTCACCTGCTGACGCACACCTCGGGGCTGCCGGCGAGCGCCTGGCTCTTCGACCGCGCGGCCTCGCCGGCGGAAGCGCGCAACCGCGTGCACCGGGCGGCGCTGCTCGCGCCGCCCGGCCGGCGGGTGCTCTACAGCGACTTCGGCTTCATCCTGCTGGCGGAGGTAGTGGAGCAGGTGGCGGAAATGCCGATCGACCGCTACCTCGCCGGGCGCGTCTACGCGCCGCTCGGCATGGGGTCGACGCTGTTCCTGCCGCCGCTGGCGCTGCGCGCCGAGGCCGCACCCAGCCTGCGCGCGGGCGAGCGCCCGTACCCGCTCGTGGGCGAGGTCCACGACGCGAACGCCTTCCGGCTCGGCGGCGTCGTGGGGCATGCGGGGCTCTTCTCCACCGCGCGCGACCTCGCCGTCTTCGCGCAGACGCTGCTCGACGGCGGCCGCTACGGCGGGGTGCGCGTCTTCGGGGCGGCCACGGTCGCGCGTTTCCGCCAGCGGCAGGTGGAGGAGCGCGCGCTGGGGTGGGACATGCCCGGCCGCGTCAGCTCGGCCGGGGAGTACTTCTCCGCGCGCTCCTTCGGGCACACCGGCTACACCGGCACCTCGCTCTGGATCGACCCACAGAACGAGCTCTTCGTGGTGCTGCTGACCAACCGCACGCTGCTGGGCACGGACCGCGGCGAGATGCTCGCGCTGCGCCAGCAGGTCCACGACGCCGTGGCGCGTGCCATCACCGACCGCCCGCCGCCGTCGCGCATCCGCAAGCCCACGCCAAAGCGCGCGCCGCGGCGGCCCGCCCGTCCCTCGCGACGGCGCGGGTAGGGGCTGGCGGCTGCCGGCTACCGGCTGCCGGCGAACTGCGCCCTCACCCCCCGGCCCCCTCTCCCGCTTGCGGGCGAGGGGGAACCCACCCGCAGCTCCTGCCGTTCAACCCTCGCCCGCTTGCGGGAGAGGGTGGCGGCGAGGAACGAGCGAGCCGGGTGAGGGCCACCGCTGCCGTTGCCGTTCCCCTGAATCCCGAATCCTGAATCCCGAATCCTGAATCCCGATCCCGCTACCGCAGCCCTGAGCAGCGCAGCACGGCCAGCGTCGGCGGCAGGCCGCCGGGCCCGCCCTCGCTGGTGAGCAGCACGGTGCCGTCGTCGAGCAGCGCGACGCCCTCGCCCTGCAGCTCGCCGAGGCCGCTGAGGTCGAAGCGGAACGGCTCGACCGCGGCGGCACTGGTCAGCTCGGCCGCGCGGTAGAGGTAGAGCGTGCGGTACGAGCGGACCGCCACCGTGCGCCCATCCGGCGAGGCGCTGGCGCCGGTGATCTGGTCGAAGAGCGGCTCGACGTTCGTGCCGAAGGCGCGCACCCGCTCCAGCACCGCCGGCTGCTCCGGGCGCGCGCCGTCCGGCAGCCGGTAGAGCTCGACCGGCGAGTTGCGGCCCTTGGTCAGCACGAAGACGCCGGACGGCAGCACGAAGAGCGCTTCGGCATCGCGCGGGCCGCCGGGGTAGCGCAGCCGCAGGCGCTGCGCGGGGGCGGTCAGCGAGTCGCCGACGGCCGGCTCCGGCACACGGTAGACGTGCACTTCCGGCTGGGCCGCGGCGTTGTCGCCGATGTCGGCGACGTACAGGCAGGTGCCCGCCGCGCAGGCGCCGACGGCGACGTCCTCCCAGTCGCGGTTCTGTGCGCCGGCCACGCGCACCCGCCCCAGCAGCCGGCCCGCCGCGTCCAGCGCGAAGACCGCCGGCTCGCCGCCGGAGTCGTTGTGCATCCAGAAGACGCCCGGCTGACGCCGGCCGGGCGCGACGCCGCTGACCTCGTCGAGCACGAGCGGCAGCGGAGCGGGCGTCTGCACGACGCGGCATTCGGGAGGCGGCGGGGCCGGGGCGTCGGGCTCGCCCTCGCCTTCACAGGCGGCGAGCAGCAGCCCGAGGCCCACCAGCAGGATGCTGTGCATGGCGGCTCGAAAGGGCGGCAGGGTAGCGGATTCGCGGCGGCGGCGCGGCGGGCGCACGCGGCTACGCGGCGGACGGGGCGGCCGGGGCGCGCCGCAGGTAGCTGCCGTCCGGCCGCAGCTCCCAGGCGTCGGCGGCGGTCAGCTTCTCGTGCAGCCTGCGGTCGAGCGCGGCGCGGTGACGCGCGGCGCGCACCGGCGTGGCCACCTCCACGCGGCGGCTGAGGTTGCGCGTGCGCCAGTCCGCCGAGCCGATGAAGTACTCGGGCTCACCCGCGTTCTCGAAGCGGTAGATGCGCGAGTGCTCCAGGAAGCGGCCCAGCACGCTGACGATGCTGATGTTCTCCGAGAGCCCCGGCACGCCGGGCCGCAGCGAGCAGAGGCCGCGCACCACCAGCTCGACGCGCACGCCGGCCCGCGAGGCCGCGTAGAGCGCGTGGATGACCTCCAGGTCCGCCAGGCCGTTGAGCTTGGCGCGGATGTGGCCGCCGCGGCCGGCGCGCGCGTGCTCGGCCTCGCGCGCGATCATCTGCAGGAAGCGCTCGCGCATCTGCACCGGTGCCACCAGTAGCTGCTCGAAAGCGCTCGCCTCGTACGGCTCGCCGGCCAGCCCCGCGAAGACGCGCGCCAGCTCCTCGCCCAGCGCGGGGTCGGTGGTGAGCAGGCCGAGGTCGGTGTACGCGGCGGCCGTCGCGGCGTTCAGGTTCCCGGTGCCGATGTACAGATAGCGGCGCAGCCCGTCGGTCTCGCGCCGCTCGACGAGCGCGGTCTTGGCGTGCACCTTCAGCTCGGGCGGGCCGAAGACGACGTCGATGCCGGCGGCCTCCAGCGAGCGGGCGAACTCGATGTTGCGCCGCTCGTCGAAGCTCGCCTTGATCTCCACCATCGCCAGCACCTGCTTGCCCTTGCGCCGCGCCCGTCGCAGCAGCTTGACCACGCGCGAGCCGCGGCCGGCGCGGTAGAGCGTGATCTTCACCGCCGTCACCGCCGGGTCGTCGGCGGCCTCGGCGAGGAAGCGCTCCAGCGTGCCCTCGAAGGAGTGCTCCGGGAAGGCGACCAGCACCTCCCGCCGGCGCAGCGCCTCGAAGATGGAGCTGCCGCGCGGGAACGGCGTGGTGTGCGAGAGCGGCGGGTAGTGCAGCGCGCTGATCGGCAGCGCCGCCAGCTCGCGCAGCGCCGCCAGGTCCACCAGCCAGTGCATCGGCTGCACGTCCTCCGGGCCGAGCGGGCTGCGCTCCTGCTGGGGCTGCGAGCGCAGCGCCTCCACCAGTCGCTCGCGCATCGGCTCGGGCATCGCCTGCTGCACCTCCATGCGCACCACGGCGCGGAACGGGCGCCGCGCCACCTCCTCCTCCATGCGCCGCACCAGCTCGTCGCCCTCCCAGGCGTCGTCGATCTGCAGGTTGGCGCTGCGCATGACGCGGAAGGTATGGGCACGCACCACCGGCCGGCCCGGGAAGAGGCGCTCCAGGCGGTTGCGCACCAGCTCCTCCAGCGGCACGAAGCGCAGGCCGCCCGGCAGCGGCAGGAAGCGCGGCAGCTCGCCGGGCAGCTCGATCACGAAGAGGCTCTCGGCGCCGCCGTCCTCGCGCAGCTCCACCACCAGCGCGGGCCGCAGGTTGCGCACGTGCGGCAGCGCGCGGCCGGGGCCGGCCGGCAGCGGGGTGAGCGTCGTCTCCAGGTGCGCGGCGTACTGGCGCACCAGGTAGGCGCGGTCGCCGTCGGTCAGTTCGGCCCAGCGCAGCAGCTGGATCCCCTGCTCAGCCAGCTTCGGCAGCAGCTCGCCGTAGATCAGCCGGTCGGCCTCGGCGAAGCTGCGGCGCGCGACCGCGTCGATCGCCGCCAGCTGCTCGGCCGGCGTCAGCCCGTCCATCGTCGGCTTGTGGCTGCCCACCGCCAGCTGGCGCTTGAAGCCCGCCGAGCGGGTCATGAAGAACTCGTCGGTGTTGCTGCCGAAGATGGAGACGAAGCGCACGCGCTCCAGCAGCGGCACGCGCTCGTCGGCCGACAGCCCGAGCACGCGCTCGTTGAAGGCCATCTGGCTGGTCTCCATGTTGATGAGCGAGCCCGGCGGCAGCTCGCCGACGAGCCGCTGCTTGGTGCGCTGGATGCCTTTGCTGCGTTCCATGTACGGCCTTCGGGTCCGGTGTGGGTCGGGGAGGCGGCTCAGAAGGCGAAGCCGAGGCGCACGTACGGCCGGCTCTTCTCGCCGAAGGCGTACACCGCGCTCGCCGTCCACGCCTTGTCGAAGAAGCGCAGCGCGTAGAAGAGGCCGCCGCCGCTGCTGGTGTGCCAGGTGTCCGACTCCTCGTCCTGGTACCAGACGCGGCCCGCGTCGGCGAAGCCGACCACGCCCAGCTGCCCGCGCAGCACCAGCTTCACCGTGGTCAGCGGCTGGCGCAGCTCGGCGCTGCCCCAGACGGCCGCGTCGCCGGCGTAGCGGTACGAATGGAAGCCGCGCAGCGTGCGCGAGCCGCCGAGGAACGCCGCCTCGTAGACGGGATAGTCGCCCCAGAGCTGCTTACCGCCCAGGCGCAGCGCCAGCACCGGCTGCTTCCAGCTCGGCAGCGGCACGTAGCCGGTCGCCACCGCCTGCACCTGGCCGAACGGCTCGTCCAGCCGCCAGAGCGCGGGATAGAACGCGCCGCTCGTCTCCAGCGTGACGCCGCGGGTGGGGAACGCGGCGTCGTCGGCGCGGTCCACCAGCAGGCTGCTCTGCATGCCCGCCTGCCCCACCCAGCCCTCGCCATAGGGCACGCCCGTCAGGCGCAGCGGGCTGCGCTCGTCGGCGTCGGGCTGCGTGTACTTCAGCACCGGCCCCAGCCGCCACTCCAGCCGCGGCGAGAAGCGGTAGACGAACGAGGGCTCCACCCGCACCTGGTCCAGGTGCACGATGAAGTCGCGCGCCGAGCCGCTGAACTCGCTCTCGTTGCCGAAGCCGAAGAAGCGGATCGCCTCCAGCTGGCTGGCGCGGGCGTACAGCTCCAGCCCGCGCGGCGAGTTGGGCCGGCGCAGGTCCACGCGTGCGTCGGCGGCCAGGCCGCCGGAGCCGATGGCGTAGGCGCCGCGCAGCGTCACCTTCTGCTGGTAGGGCTGCGAGCGGAAGCCGTAGCGCGTCCAGCTGGGGCCGCCGCCGACGATCACGCCCTCCTCGCCCTTGTAGTCCACCCACGGCACCAGGCCGCCGCTGGCGCCCCAGTCGCGCGGCGGCACGCCGCTCAGGTTGCGCGCCTTCTTCTCCGGCGCCTGGTACGGCCGCTCGTCCACCAGGGTGCCCGCGCGGGTGACGAAGCGGTTCTCGCCCTCGGCGTCGTGGAACGTCGTCCAGGTGCCGTAGCGGCGCACGCGCGAGCTGTCGGCGAGCTGGTCGTCGCCCGCGCCGCCGATGACGCGCACGATCATCGGCTTGCGCGCCTCGCCGCGCACCACCGCGCGGTCGTCGCCGCCGTGCAGGTAAACGCGCACCTCCTCCGTCTCGTCCTCCCGGAAGCTGCGCTCGAAGGTGACGCGCTCCGCCTCGCCCGCCTTCTCCGGCAGCGCCACCAGCCGCACGTCCAGGGTGCCGTCGGGGTGGCGCAGGATCTCGGCGCGCTCGGCCTCGTCGGATCCGTGCACGTCCACCTCGCTGCTGAGCCGCCGGTAGAACTCGCGCGCGGCGGCCTCCAGCAGGTTCGCACGGCGCTCCCGCAGCCGCGATTCCAGCTCGGCGCCGCGCAGCCGCTGGTACTCGGCGGGCAGGCGCGCGAGGGCGTCGGCGATGACGGCGTCGGTCAGCCGCGCCTGCAGGTCGCGCGCGGTCGAATCCCAGACGGCCCAGGGCAGCCCGGCGAGGAAGCGGCGGTCCATCGCCTGCGCGTTGATGGTCAGGCCGAAGAGGTCGTCGAAGTCGGTGTCGAAGCGCGCCGCCTTGGGGAAGAAGTTGCGGCCGATGGCCATGAAGAGGCCGTCGTAATCGACGAAGGCGTAGTCGCGGTCGCGCGGGATCGGCACCCAGCGGTAGGCGCCGTCGCCCAGCTTGTAGCCCGCCCAGCGCCACTGGTCGGCGTGGCGGTCCCAGTCGCCGAGGTAGACGTCCACCAGGCGGGCGCGCAGGTACATGCGCGCGTCCACCTGCTCCTTGGGGTCGTCGGCCAGGCGCTCGTAGAGGCGCTCGGTGCTGACCACTCGGTCGGCGCCGGCGAAGGTGATGCCGCGCTCCTCGTCCGTGTCCGGGCGCTCCTCCAGCGTGCCGAGCATGCCGGCGAACGTCTCGCGGAACTCGCCCAGGCGCGGGTCGTCGGGCATCACGTAGAGCTGCGGCTCCACGGTGAGCAGGCCTGCGGCCTTCACCAGCACCCAGGCGGCCGCGGGCGCGCCGGGCACCAGGGCGCTCGTCTGGTCGCGGATGATGTCGGCGACGGGCGTGTTCTCCAGCGCCGGCTGGTCCGCCAGGCTGGGCCACTTGTTGACGGAGCGGAAGGCGTACTCGCGGCCGTCGGCGCCGCGGAAGCGCAGCGAGCGCGTCTGCAGGCCGCCGCCGGCCTCGGTGGGGGTGAGGCCGCCGGCGAAGCGGCCGAGGTCGAGCGTCGGCACCTCCACCGGCGTCGTCCAGAGGTCGCGGTAGTCGTCGCCCAGGAAGAGCGCCTTCAGCCCCTCGGCGCCGAAGCGCGGCTCGGCGACGACGCGCGCGCGCCGCGCCGCGTCGCCGTCCTGCGCGCGGGCGTGCGGCGCGGCCAGCGCCAGAGCCAGCAGCGCCGCCAGCGCGGCGCGTCCCATCGTCTGCATCGTCATCGCCTGCTCACGAACCCGGAACCGAATCATCCTGCTCCATCTGCACGGGTGGGGTGGCCGGCCCCGCGGCCAGCCAGAACGAGAAGTCCTCGCGCGCGTTGCCGGCGCGGTCCACCACCAGCACGCCGAGGCGCACGCGGCCGTCGCGCAGCACCGTCATGCGCATGAAGCCGCTGGCCTCGCGCGCGTAGGTGGTGCGCTGCAGCACCTGCACCGAGGTGGTGTGGGCGTAGATCCCGGTGCCGCTCACCAGCAGGTGCTGCGCGCCGGTACCGCCGCCCGCCAGGATCTGCAGGTTGTGCTCGTGCCCCGCGGCGTAGACCAGCGGGCGGTGCTTGCGGAAGACGCGCGCCAAGGCACGCCGCATCTCGGTGTACGGCCGGCTGCTCACGTCCTGGTTGCCGAAGCCCAGCCGGCGGGCCAGCGGGTAGGGCGCGAACAGGTAGGTCGGCCAGTCGAAGTAGCCGCCGTGCTGCCCGCCCGAGGCCATCGGGTGGTGCCCGACGACCACCACGTGCCGCGCCCCGGCGCTGGCGAGGGCGCGGTCCAGCGAGTCCACGACCTCGGCCTGCGTGTCGGTGGGGCAGTCGGAGCCGGCGCGCGGCTTGGGGCCGTCGTGCAGCCACCACTGCGTGTCCAGGAAGACGAGGCGCAGGTTGCCGGCGTAGTCGTGCACCACCGGCCCCGGGCAGCCGCCGTCGGGGATGAAGGTGGCCAGCCCGGCGCCGCGCCCCTCCACGTAGCGCTCCTGGCGGCGCACCGCGTCCCAGCCGCCGGGCGCGTCGGCCTCCCAGTCGTGGTTGCCCGGCACGAAGAAGCCGCGCACCCGCGTCTGGCGCAGCACCTCCAGCTGCGCCTCCAGGATGCGTTCGCCCTCGGCGCGGCCGGCCGCGCCCTCGGCGGGCAGGCCCTCGGGGTAGATGTTGTCGCCCAGGAAGACGGCGAGCGTGCGCGTGGTGTCCCACGCGATCTCCCGCGCCAGCGCCTCCAGCACCGGCTCGCGCCCCGGCGCGGGCAGCCCGGCGTCGCCGATGAGGAAGAGGTCGAGGTCCACGTCCTCCGCGCGCACCGGGTCGGTGCGCAGCAGCGGGAAGGTGAAACGGTTGCAGCCCTGCAGCAGCAGCGAGCACAGCGCCGCCACCAGGAGCGATGCCGTTGGTCTACGCACTCCTCTCCTTCTGTCTGAGGCGGAAGGGAACGTATTCGGCGCCGGCCAACTGCGTCGCCCAGCGTTCCTCCACCGCGCCGAGCAGCTCGGTGGGCGGCGTGTCCTTCTTCAGCGTCACCAGGTACTCCAGCGTGGAGACACCCTCCGCGCGCGGCACGATGCTCACCAGCCGCCAGTCGCGGGCGGTGTCGTCCAGCGCGTCGGGCACCATCTGGCGCGCCAGCTCGGCCTCGGTGGTGTGCAGCAGCAGGATGCCGTCCGGCTCTTCGCCCGGCTCCACCTGCTCGACGAGGCGGCGGCGCAGCGCACCCCGCGCCTCCGGCGTCTGCGCCACCAGCAGCCCGGGGTCGCCCAGCGAGAGGATGCCCGTGCGCGCGTAACGGCCGCCGTAGACGGAGCCGATCTGGTAGCGCCAGAGGAAGAGCACCACGAAGTTGAACGCCAGCGACATCACCAGCGCGATGTCGAGCGCCTGCACGCCGGCCGCCAGCCCGATGCCGATGGCCAGGAAGATGTAGACGGCGTCGCGCGGGTCTTTCAGCGTGTTGCGGAAGCGCACCGCGCCGGCGATGCCGGCGAGGCTGAAGGCCAGCGCCAGGCTGTTCTTCACCACCAGCGCGATGCCGGTCACCACGATCGGCAGGATGATCACCGAGCGCACCAGCGCCGGGTCGTACTGCAGCCGCTTGCTGAAGACGTAGATGGCGGCGACCGGCGCCACCAGCGTCAGCGTCGCCGCGATGATGAGCAGCGTGGAGAAGCCGCGGTTGATGATCTGCCAGTCCGCCAGCGCGGGCGCGGTGATGGCGCCGCCGGCGGCCGGCGCGCGGCCCTGCAGCACCGCCTGCGCCTCGCCGACGGCGTGCGGCAGCACGTGCGCCACCAGCGCGTCGCGCACCAGCGGCACGAAGCGGATCAGCAGCGCGGCGATGCCGACCAGCAGCACGTAGTAGAGCAGCAGTTGCAGCACCGGCGCGCGGCGGCGGCCGGGCCGGCGGTGCGGCAGCCAGCCGCCGTCGCGGTGCGGCGCGTAGGGCGGCACCTGCCGCAGCGGCTCGCCGCGGCGGCGCGGGTCCTGCCCGACGGCGTCGGTGACTGGGGGCTCGGAGAGGTCGGGCATAGAGAGCGTGAAGCGGTGAAACGCCAGATTTCAGAGCCGCACGGGGCAAGAAGCGTGCACCATCTGGCGAGCCGCGCCGGCGGCGCGCGGTGTCCGGCCCGGGGGACGTGGGCGTCCCCCGCCGCGGCCCTTGCGCGCAGCGGCTCGCGCCCTACTGTACGCGTGTGGAGCCGCACCGTTCGGGGCCGCACCGCCCCAACCGCCAAGGGAGGTCCCCATGCGCACCGTTTCGCGCGCCGCCATCCTGCTCCTGGCCGCCGCGCTCGCCGCCGGTTGCGCGCGCGGCGCGTCCGCACCCGGCCCCGCGCCCGAGCCCGCCGCCGCCGCGGACGCGGACGAGGGCGGCTACGCGCCGCAGCCCGGCCGGCAGTCGACCGGGGCGATCGCATCGGTCAGCTCCCAAGCCGTCGACGACGGGGCGTTCACGCGCATCGAGGAGCTGCTGCAGGGGCGCGTCGCCGGCGTGCAGGTGGTACGCGGGCCGGGCGGCGAGTTCAGCATCCGCATCCGCGGCGCCACCTCGTTCTACGGCGACAGCGAGCCGCTGGTGGTGATCGACGGCATGATCGCCGCCGCCGGCAGCTTGGGCAGCACGCTCGGCATGCTCAACCCGCGCGACGTCAAGCGCATCGACGTGCTCAAGGACGCCGGCTCCACCGCCATCTACGGCGCGCGCGGCGCCAACGGCGTGCTGGTCATCACCACCAAGCGCGGCTCCTGAGCGCCGCGCTCCGGCACCCACCCGCCGTACCCGACGAGAACGATGGCACGCCGCGCGCAGACCAAAGGCGCCTGCACCTACTGCGGCCGGCTGCTCACCCGCAGCGGCATGGCGCGTCACCTGGAGAGCTGCCCGCAGCGCCGGCTCGCGCTCGACGCGGCGGACGACCGCGCCGGACCCGTCGGCCCGCTCTTCCTCCTGGAGGCGCGCGACGCCTTCAGCGGCGCCTACTGGCTGCACCTGGAGATGAACGGCAGCGCGCCGCTCGGCCGGCTCGATCAGTACCTGCGCGCCATCTGGCTGGAGTGCTGCGGCCACCTCAGCCAGTTCTCCGTCGGCGGCTGGCGCGGCGAGGAGATCGCCATGTCCCGCAAGGCTGCCCAGGTGTTCCGGCCCGGGATGGAGCTGACGCACATCTACGACTTCGGCAGCGAGTCGGTCACCCTCGTGCGCGTGCTCGGCCGGCGGCTCGGCAAGCCCACCGCCCGGCATCCCCTCGCGCTGCTCGCCCGCAACGAGCTTCCGCAGTCGGACTGCCAGGAGTGCGGCGCGCCGGCCGCCTTCGTCTGCCAGCAGTGCCACGAGGAGGTGCTGCCCGGCCTGCTCTGCGAAGCACACGCCGCCACCCACCCGCACGACGACTACGGCGAGCCGCTGCCGATCGTCAATTCGCCGCGCTTCGGCGTCTGCGGCTACGACGGGCCGGCGCTGGCGCCGTACTGAGCCCACCCCGCCCGCCATCGCCGCCGTTCGGTCGCCGGCCCCCACATCTCGGGAGCCGGCGCGTTCTTGCAACGCCCCCTCGCCCGCGCCCCGCCCCGCTCCGCGCCCGGCGCCGCCAGCGCGAGCGGGCTCGTTACCTCAGTGGTAAGATAATTGCGGGCTGGCGCAGGCTGTGCAGCGGGCGCGGGCTCGCCTGCGGACACTCGGCAACGGGAGCGGAGACGATGGAGCTGCTCGGCATCCACCACCTGACCGCGGTGACGGCGCGGATCCGGGAGAACCGGCGCTTCTACACGGAGGTGCTGGGACTGCGGCTGGTGAAGCGCAGCGTGAACCAGGACGACGTGCGAGCCTACCACCTGTACTACGCGGACGCGGTGGGCAGCCCCGGCACGGACGTGACGTTCTTCGATTGGGCACTGCCGCCGGAACAGCGGGGCACGCGCAGCCTGACGCGCACCAACCTGCGCGTGACGGGTGCCGCGGCGCTGGCGTGGTGGCAGGCGCACCTGCGCGAGCGGGGCGTGGAGATGGGCGAGATCGTGGAGCGCGACGCGCGGCTGACGCTGGAGTTCGAGGACCCGGAAGGCCAGCGGCTGGGCCTGGTCGACGACGGCGGCCAGGGTGCGGGCGCGGTGGTGTGGCGGGCGAGCCCGGCGCCGCCGGCGTTCCAGTTGCGCGGGCTGGGCCCGATCGAGCTGAGCGTGCCCGAGCTGCGCCCGACGGATGCGCTGCTGACGCGCGTGCTCAACCTGCGCGCGGTGCGTGAGTACGCCGCGCCGGGGGAGGCACGGCAGCGCGTCCACGTCTACGAGATGGGCGAGGGCGGCGCGCACGCGGAGCTGCACGTGGCGGTGCAGCCGGAGCTGCCGCCGGCGCGGCTCGGCGCCGGCGGCGTACACCACGTGGCGCTGCGCACGCCCAGCGAGGAGCAGTACCACGCCTGGGCGCAGCGGCTGCAGGAGCTGGGCATCCCCAACAGCGGCGAGATCGACCGCTTCTACTTCCGCAGCCTCTACTTCCGCGAGCCCAACGGCGTGCTCTTCGAGATCGCCACCGACGGCCCCGGCTTCGCCGTCGACGAGGACGCGGCGACGCTGGGCGAGCGCCTGGCGCTGCCGCCGTTCCTGGAGCCGCGGCGCGCGGAGATCGCCGCGCGCTTGAAGCCGCTGGACTGAACCACGGGGGAGCGCGACCTGCGCTCCCCTGCCCTTCCCCTTCCCTGGCACACGGGAGCCCCGATGAGCAACGTACGGCTGGCAATCGTCTACTACAGCACCTACGGCACCAACCAGCAGATGGCCGAGACCGCCGCGGAGGCGGCGCGCGAGGTGGGCGCGGAGGTGCGGCTGCGGCGCGTCCGTGAGACCGCGCCGCCGGAGGTCGTACGCACGCAGGAGGCGTGGGCCGCGCAGGTGGAGCGCAGCGCGCAGATCCCGGAGGCCACGCCGGACGACATGGAGTGGGCGAACGCCTTCCTCTTCAGCACGCCCACGCGCTTCGGCGGCGCCGCCAGCCAGATGCGCGCCTTCATCGACACGCTCGGCGGCCTCTGGGCGCAGGGCAAGCTGGCCGACAAGCCGGTGAGCGCGATGACCAGCGCGCAGAACCCGCACGGCGGCCAGGAGACGACGTTGCAGTCGCTCTACTTCACCTTCATGCACTGGGGCTCGATCCTGGTGCCGCCGGGCTACACCGACCCGTCCATCTTCGGCGCCGGCGGCAACCCCTACGGCTCCAGCGTCACCGCCGCGGGCGCGCCGGTCGGCGAGGAGGCGAAGGCGGCCATCCGCCACCAGGCGCGCCGGCTGGTGGAAGTCGCGGCGAAGCTGAACGGCTGACAAGGGGACAAGGGGACAAGGAACGGCTGAGCGGCTGTTCCTTGTCTCCTTGTCCCCTTGTCACCCTGTCAGCCCGTCCGCCGTCGCGAAGCGGAAGACGGTGGCGGAGGCGTAGCGCTCGCCCGGCCGCAGTACGACGGAGGGGAACTCCGGGTGGTGGAGCGAGTCGGGGAAGTGCTGCGTCTCCAGGCAGAAGCCGGCATGTCGCGCGTATGGGATGCCGTCCTTGCCCGGCGTGCCGTCGAGGAAGTTGCCGCTGTAGAACTGCACGCCGGGCTCGGTGGTCAGCACCTCCAGCGTCCGGCCGCTGGTGGGTTCGTGGACGTGCGCGGCGAGGCGCAGCGTGCCGGGCTCGCCGCGCAGCACGAAGTTGTGGTCGTAGCCCTGCGCGTTGCGCAACTGCGGGTGGTCGTCGTGCAGGCGCTCGCCGATGGCGCGCGGCCGGGTGAAGTCGAGCGGCGTGCCCTGCACCGCGGCCACGCTCCCAGCGGGGATCGCGGTCTCGTCCACCGGCGTGAACGCATCGGCGTGCAGCGTCAGGCGGTGCGCCAGCACGTCGCCGCGGCCGGCGCCGGCGAGGTTGAAGTACGAGTGCTGCGTGAGGTTCACCGGCGTGGCGCGATCGGTGGTGGCGGCGTACTCCACCACCAGCTCGTTCGCGGCGGTCAGCGTGTAGACGACGCGCGCGCGCAGCGTGCCGGGGAAGCCCTGATCGCCGTCGGGGCTGGTGTAGCGCAGCGCGAGCGCCGGTGCGCCCAGCCGCTCCACCACCTCGGCCTGCCAAACCACCTTGTCGAAGCCGCGCGGGCCGCTGTGCAGGTTGTGCGGCCCGTTGTTCTGCGCGAGTTGGTAGCGCTCGCCGTTCAGCTCGAAGCGGCCGTAGGCGATGCGGTTGGCGTGGCGGCCGATCAGCGCACCCAGGTAGAAGCCGTCCGCGCGGTAGGCGTCGAGCGTGTCGTAGCCGAGCACCACGTCGGCCAGCCGGCCCGCGGCGTCGGGCACGAGCAGCGAGCGAACGACGGCGCCGAAGGTGAGCACCTGCAGGCGCGCACCGGCGGCGTTCTCCAGCGTGAACGCCTCCACCGCCTCGCCCGCCGGCGTGGTGCCGAACCGTTCACGGGCGACTCGCCCAGTGGTCGGGGACTGCTGCGACATGGCTCCCGGAGTACAGAGGAGGGCGGCGCCCGCCGCGCCACCCGACCGGCTCGCCGGCCCGCGCCGCGCGAGGCAACAAGCGCACCACCCCCGGCGCTCACCCACGGCGCCTACCCTGGCGCAGCTACCGGGGTTGTCGTTCCCCCGACCCCCGACCCCCGCCTTCTGTTCACTGGCCGCGGCCGAAGAGCTCGATGAAGCGGTGTTCGCCCGCGGTGGTGCCGATCAGGATCAGCTCGGCATCGGCGGGAAGCGGCAGCGTGGGCGGCGGATTGACCAACTGCCGCCCGTCCTGCTCCACCGCCACCACACTGCACTCGGTGCGTTCGCGGATGCCGCTCTCGCCGAGCGGCCGGCCCTGCAGCGCGTGGGGCACCGGGTGGCGGAAGACGTCGAGCCCTTCGGCGAGCATCACCACGTCGCCCTGCTCCAGCACGTTGTAGATGGCGTTGGCGCCCATCGAGGCGTAGCTCATCACGAAGTCGGCGCCGGCGCGGTGCAGCGTGGAGATGTTGCGCTCCAGCGTGGCGCGGCTGACGATCTGCAGGTCCGGCCGCAGGCGACGGCAGTAGATGGTGAAGTAGATGTTGGCAGGGTCGTCGTTGGTGGTGACGATCGCGGTCGGCGCCTCGTGGATGCCGGCGGCCTCCAGGCAGTCGCGGTCCGCGGCGTCGCCGACGACGTAGTGCTCGCCGCGTGCTCGCGTGGCGTCGCGCTCGATGATGCGGTACGGGATCTCGCGCTCGTGCAGCGCGGCCGCCGCCGCACAGCCGACGCGCCCGCCGCCGATGATGACGACCGGCGCGTGCCCGAGGTTGTAGATCGCCGTCAGCTCCGAGAAGCGCTCGAACTGCGCCGCGGAGCCGGCCAGCACCAGCACCGTGGTCGGCTCCAGGCGGGTCTCGGGGCGCGCCAACGCAAAGCGTCCGCGCTCCCAGACGCCCGCGACGGTCAGCCCCGTCGCCTCCCGCAGGCGGCTCTCGCGCAGGCGCCGGCCGACCCAGGGCGTGCCGGTCAGCGGCGCCTCGGCGAGCAGCAGCTCGCCGAAGCGGCCGATCTCGTTGGCGCGCACGTCGCCGCCGAGCGTGCGCCGCGCCAGCGCCCGGCCGAGCATCTCCGGCAGGTGGACGACGTGCGCGGCGCCGGCCAGCTCGAGGATGTCCACCGAGTCCGGCGCGCGGGCGATGGAGACGATCGGCGCGCGCGTGGAGAGCTCGCGCACCGTGAAAGTGACGTTGGTGTTGGTGTAGTCGTCGCCGGTGGCGGCGACGAGCGCCGCGTCCGCCACCCGGAGGCGGCGGTAGGTCTCCACGCTGTCCGGCTCGCCGACCACGACGCGCACGCCCTGGTCGTAGAGGTCCAGCGCGCGGGAGATGTCCGGCTCCAGCAGGAAGTAGGGCCGGCCGTTGTACTTCAGGCGCTCGATCAGCGCCAGCGCCACCGGGTCGTGGTGCGTCAGGATCACGTGCCCGCGGGTGTCCGCCGGAACGCGCCGAGGCGCGCGTCGACGCGACTGCGCCTCCAGCCAGGGCGCGTAGAAGAGCTGGATGAACGAGAACGGCAGCACCACCAGCAGCAGGATCACGCCCGACATCAGCACCAGGATGGAGAACGCGCGGCCGCCGTCGTTCTGGAAGGTGATGTCCCCGAAGCCGAGCGTGGTCATCACCGTCAGCGTCCAGTAGAAGCCGGTGACCCACGAGTGGCGCTGTCCCTCCGCCGCCATGATGAAGTGGAAGAGGATGCTGTAGACGACCACCAGCGCCGCGAGGAAGAGCAGGTAGCCGCCGAGCTGCCGCAGGTTGCGCCGGGCTGGACGATGCTGCAGGAAATACGAGAGCTGCGCGGGCACGTACTTCATCGGCAGGATGCAGGGGTCGGGGGATTGGCTGCCGGCTGCCAGCTTCCGGCTTCCGGCAACCGCGGGGGTTCGCTGGCCACCGGGAGCCTCTGCCCTGAGCCCGAAACACTCAGGCGGCGGTGAGGGCGCAGTTCCGCATTCCGCGTTCCGACTTCCGCGTTCGGCTCAGGGCCGCCGCTGCCGGCAGAGGCGTCTGCCAGAGGCTCCGCGTCGCGCCCCCGGGGGCGTCCGGGAAGCCGTCCGGATGGAAGAAGACCACGGCGTTGCCGGTCGGGCGCGGCCCGGCCGCACCGGACGCGGGGATGGCGCAGGCGGCCGTGACGGGCAGCGCCAGCAGGAGCGCGACGCGGGCGACGGCGGCGCAGCGGATGGCATACACCCGTCTGCTCGCGGTGCAGGTGTGCAGGGCCGGCATGTAGCACGAGGCCGGGAGCCCCGAGCATGGGACTCCCGGCCTGATTGCCCCCGGAGGATTCGAACCTCCACCAGAAGTTCCAAAGACTCCTGTGCTGCCTTTACACCAGGGGGCACCGACGTGCGCGAAATCTACACGCCCGCGCATTTTGGGGTCAACCCGAGCGCCCGCCCGGCGTCGGCGCCGGCAGGGCCGACAGCGTCTCGGCGGCCCAGGTGCGGAAGCCGAGCGCGGCGAGCGGACCGGCGGCCGCGTCGCGCGCGGCAGCGGCGGCGAAGACGCCGAAGAGCGCGGCGCCGCTGCCCGCGAGCAGCGCGACGCTCGCGCCCGCGGCGCGCAGGCGCTCCAGCGCCGCGCCCAGCCGCGGAATGCGTGCGACGGCCGGGGCCTGGAAGTCGTTGGTCGCGAGCGCGGCGACGCCGTCCCAGGCGCTCAGGTCGGCGAGCGCGAAGCGCAGCGCGGGCGGCCGGTGGCCGACGCCGCGCTGCTCCGCGAGCCGGCGGAACGCCGCGGGCGTCGGCATCGGCTCGCCGGGGTGCGCGACGAGCACGGGGCGCGGCGGCAGCGGCGGCAGCGCGAGCAGCCGCTCGCCACGGCCCCAGGCCAGCGCGTACGCGGAGCCGGCGAGGAAGAACGGCAGGTCGCTGCCCAGCTCGCCGCCCAGCCGCAGCAGCGTGGCGGGCGCCAGCGGCTCGCCGTGCAGCGCGTTCAGCGCGCGCAGCGTCGCGGCGCCGTCGCTGCTGCCGCCGCCCAGCCCGGCCGCCGCCGGGATGCGCTTGACCAGCTCGATCTCGACCGCCGGCGCGGCGCCCAGCTCGGCGTAGAAGCGCTCCGCCGCGAGCACGGCCAGGTTGCGCTCCGGCGGCCCCGTCTGCTCCGCGCCCTGAACGCGCAGCCGCACGCCACCCGAGCCGCGCGCCACGCGCACCGTGTCGGCCAGCGAGAGCGCGCAGACGAGCGATTCCAGCGCGTGATAGCCGGACGCCAGCCGCTCCAGCACCAGCAGCCGCAGGTTCACCTTGGCGGGCGCCCGCAGCTCCACCGTGTCGAGGAGTACCGCCACGCTCAGCCCTCGCCGGGCGCCGGCTCGCCGGCCGGCACACCGGCCTCGCGCTCCACGCGCTGCTCCACCACCGCCTCGCTCTGCTCCAGCTCGCGCCAGGAGAGGTTCAGCCGCGAGACGTAGTACAGCCCCCACAGCGTGACCGGGATGAAACCGCCGATGTGGAAGCCGACCGCGAAGGAGACCGCCTTCTCCACCGGCACGCCCCACAGGCCCAGCCCCAGCCGCGCCGCGGCCTCGAACGGCCCGAAGAAGCCGGGCGACGAGGGGATCGACACGGCCAGCGACATGAATGACTGCAGGAACAGCGCGCCCGTCAGCCCGACGTCGTCGATGCCGAAGGCGCGGAACGCCAGCAGGTAGGAGAGCGCGAGGAAGCCCCACTGGCCCAGCGCCCAGAGCAGCGAGAGCAGCAGCAGGCGCGGGCTCTTGAGCACGCCGAGCCCGCTGAGGAAGGCGTGCAGCACGTCCAGCACCAGGCGCCGCGCGCGCGGGGGCAGCAGGCGTGTCACCACGCGCTCGACGAGCGCCACGGTGTAGCCCGGCGCGAGCACCAGCGCGAAGAGCACGCCGACCATCGCGGCCATCGCCCCGCCCATCAGCACGGCGGCGTGCCCGAGGTCGACGCCGCCGAGCCCGCGCACGTCGGGGAAGCCGGGCGCCGCCATCGCGGCGGCCAGCAGGCCGACGATGACGATGCCGTCGAAGACGCGCTCCAGCACCAGCGAGCCCAGCGCCGCGCTCACCGGCAGCCCCGTCAGCCGGCCCAGCGTGAAGGCGCGGGCGAACTCGCCGATGCGCGCCGGCAGCAGGTTGTTCGCCGCGAAGCCGACGACGGTGGCCGCGTTGCGCGCCGCGAACGGCAGCCGCGGCGCGAGCGGGTGCAGCAGCGTGCCCCAGCGCGCCGCGCGGATCGGCATGCCGAGCACGGAGACGAAGATCGCCAGCGCGAAGAGCAGCGGGTCGGCCTGCCGCAGCTCGTGCAGCACCTCGCGCAGCGAGATGTCGTGCAGCACCCACGCGAGCAGCGCCAGGCTGAGCGCGGTGCCGATCACCGCTTTCCAGTTGATACGCATCTGCTCAGGCGGGCGGCGTCTCGCGCGCCAGGCGGAGGAGGTCGAAGAGCTCGTCGAGCGCCTCGCGCAGCTCGGGCGAGGGTGCCGGCGGGAACAGCGCGTCGAGCCGGGGCCGCAGCGCGAGCGCGGCGTCGAGCGCGCGCGGGCCGCGCAGCAGCATCTCCTCGACGGGGACCGGCTCCACCGACGCCGCCGGCCCGGCCGCGAGCGGCGGCTCGGCGAGCGCGCGCTGCAGCTCGTCGAGCGCGGCGCTCGCCACGCCCGGCGTAGCGGCCGTCCCGACGCGCTGGCGCACCTGCTCGGCGGCGCGCTCCACCTGCGCGACCCCCAGCGTCGCCGCCAGGTCGCCGATGGCGGCGGCCAGCTCGGCCGCCGCCTCGGGCCGCGCGCGCGCGCGGTCGAGCAGCGCCGTCGCCTCCAGCCGCAGGAAGGCGAGCAGCTCTGGCGCGGGCGGCTCGCCCGCGCGCGGCAGCGGCGCCACCGGCGACTCCAGCAGGTGCGGGCCGGCGCCCGCCCGGAAGAGCCGGCGGATGGAGACGACCTCCAGCTCGGCGGGCGCAGCCGCGCCGTCCATGCCCGCGCGCAGCCGCTGGAAACGGGCCCACTCCGGCAGCGCCGTTGTCGGCGCGCCGCCGGCGCCCAGCAGCTCGGCCGCCGCCGCGAGCACGTCGCCGGCGGCGGCGAGCAGCGGCGCCGCTCCGGCGGGCGAAGCTGCGGCCTGCTGCACCGTCGCCTCGATCTCGGCGAGCATGCCGAGCAGCGGCGTGAGGCTGGCGGCGCCGTGCACGCCGCGCACCGCGCGCATGCGTTTGAGCACGCGGCGCAGCGGCTCCGCCTCTTCGGGTTCGGCCTCCAGCTCGGCGAGCGCGCGCTCCAGCTCCATCCGCACGGCCAGCAGCTCGATGCGCAGGAAGGGGAAGAGCCGCGCCTCGGCGGCCGCGCGGTCGTCCGGCGGGGTGCGGGGCTCCGCCGGTGGCGCCTCCCAGCGGGCGGCGGCCTCGTGCGCGCGGCGCTCGTCCTCCGCGCCCCAGGTGGGCACCGCGCGCACCAGCGTGCGCAGGTCGGTGACGCTGCGCAGCAGGCGCTCGCGCAGCGCGTCGCTCCAGGCGAGCCGGCCGTCGCCGAGCCGGCGCGCGGCGTCTTCCAGCCGCGCGGCGACCTCGGCGATGGCGCGCGCCTCCGCGAGCTGCGCGCTGCCGCGCACGCCGCGCGCCAGGCGGAAGAGCCGCGGCGGCTCCGGCGCACCGCCGGCGGCGAGCAGGGCGTCGAGCTGGTCCAGGTACTCGCCCGCCTCCGAGACGAAGTACTCGCTGAGTCGTGGCGGCATTCAGTGCTCCCGCGTGGCGTGCGCGCGGCGCAGCAGCCGCGCCATCTCGCCGACGGCGCGCTCCATGCCCACGAAGAGCGCGCGGCTGACGATGGAGTGGCCGATGTTCAGCTCCTCGATCTCCTCAAGCGCCGCCACCGGCGAGACGTTCTCGTAGGTCAACCCATGGCCGGCATGCACCGCCAGCCCGAGCGAGCGGCCCAGCGCCGCCGCGCGGCGCAGCCGCTCCAACTGCTCGGCGCGCTCGGCGCCGCGCGCCTCGGCGTACTCGCCCGTGTGCAGCTCGACAGCGTCCACGCCCAGCTCGGCGCAGGCGCGGATCGTATCCGGCTCGGGGTTGACGAAGAGCGAGGTGCGGATGCCCGCGCTGCGCAGCCGCTCCGCGGCCGCGCCGAGCCCGCGGCGCTGCTCCGGCGTGGCGAGCGCGAGGCCGCCCTCCGTGGTGACCTCCTCGCGGCGCTCCGGCACCAGCGTCGCCTGCAGCGGCCGCCAGCCGACGGCCAGCTCCAGCACCGCGGACGCCGCGGCCAGCTCCAGGTTCACGCCCGTACGCACCGTCTCCAGCAGCAGGCGCACGTCGCGGTCCTGGATGTGGCGGCGGTCCTCGCGCAGGTGCACGGTGATGCCCTCGGCGCCGCCCAGCTCCGCGAGCACGGCCACGCGCACCGGGTCCGGCTCGTCGGTGCGCCGCGCCTGCCGCACGGTGGCGACATGGTCGATGTTGACGTAGAGCCTCACGCCTCCTCCATGAGCAGGTGCTGCAGCCGGCGGACCGCCGCGGGTTCGAGGCCGGCCTCCGCGGCCAGCGCCACGGCCTCGCGGCCGAGCAGGGAATATAGTCGGCGCTCCCGGCCGGACAACCGCGCGAGGTGCCGCCGCACCGTCTCGGCATCGCCGCGCGCGATGGGGCCGCTGAGCCCGCGCGCCGGGCCGCGCGCGGCGACGTTCGCCAGCGCGCCGTGCGCCAGCTCCAGCAGCGCCTCGCGCGCCTCGGGCGGCGCGCCCGCCTCGGCGATCAACCGCTCGGCCGCGGCCAGCAGCGCGACCACGTAGTTGGAGGCGAGCACGGCCGCCGCGTGGTAGAGCGGCTTGCCGCCGGGCTGCAGCGGCAGCACGCGCCCTTCGGCCGCGCGCACCACGCGCTCGGCCAGCGCGCGGGCCGCGCCCTCGGCCTCCAGGCCCCACCACACCGCGCGCAGCCGCTCCGCGCCGCCGACCGCATCGGCGACGGCGGCCAGCGGGTGCAGCGCGCCGGTCGGGCAGCCGCACGCCTGCAGCGGCTCCAGCGCGTCGGCGCCGAGCACACCCGCCAGGTGCAGCACCGGCGTGCCCGCCGGCACGCCGCGCGCCGCCAGCGCCGCCGCCACGCGCGTGACCGCGTCGTCGGGCACCGCGACGAGCACGCCGGTGGGCGCGGGCGCGGCGGCGAAGCGCAGGCCCGTGACATACCTCGCCGGCGCCGGCCCGTCGAAGAGCGGGTGCGCGGGCGCCGCCGCAGCCCGCCCCGCCACCTGCAGCGACGCGAGCGCGCCCGCGCGCTGCAGCAGCAGCCCCAGTGCGAGCCCCACGCGCCCCGGCCCCACCACCCACAGGTGCTCCGCCATGCTTCGTCCTTTCCGCCGCGCCGCGCGCGCACTCAAGAACGCTCCCGCGCTGTCGATACTCAGAGCGCTCGCGCACCATCCCGTGGGAGACCATCCACCCCGACCCTGCTCCCATGTCGCGCCTGACCCTGCAGCCCACCGGCCGCGAACGCCGCTTCGCCGACGACGAGATCATCGTCAGCAAGACGGACCCGACCGGCAAGATCACCTACGTCAACGACGTCTTCTGCCACGTCTCCGGCTACGCCCGCGGCGAGCTGCTCGGCGTGCCGCACAGCGTCATCCGGCATCCGGCAATGCCGCGCTCGGTCTTCGCGCTGCTGTGGCAGACGATCCAGAGCGGCGCGGAGATGTTCGCCTACGTGGTCAATCTGTGCAAGGGCGGCGACCACTACTGGGTCTACGCGCACGTGACGCCGACGTTCGGGCCGGACGGCGGGATCGTCGGCTATCACTCCAACCGCCGCACGCCGGAGCGGCGCGCGCTGCCGGTCATCGAGTCGCTCTACGCGCAGTTGCGCAGCGCCGAAGCCGGGCATGCTCGGAAAGCCGACGCGGTCGCGGCCGGCGCCGCCGTTCTCGACCACCACCTCCAGCAACGGGGCCAGACGTATGACGAGTTCATCTGGTCGCTCTGAGGGCGGGCGCGCCCGCCGCTGGTGGGCACGGCTCTTCCCGCATCGCGAGGCGCGCGCGCTGCGCGCCGAGCTGGAGCGCCACCAGCAGGCGCTCGCCTCGGTCACCGCCATCTGCCGGGCCGCGGCGCAGGGCGACCTGGAGCCGCGCGTGCTCGGCGTCGAGCCGGGCCCGGTAGGCGTCGTGGCAGACAGCGTCAACCATCTGCTGGACCTGATGGACGCCTACGTGCGCGAGTCGACCGCCTCGCTGACCGCCGCCGGCGACGGCCGCTTCCACCGGCGCTTCCTGGAGCGCGGCATGCGCGGCCACTTCGCCGCCGGCGCGCGCACCATCAACGCCGCCATCGCGCAGATGCAGGCCCGCACGCACGCGCTGGCCGACGCGGGCGTGGTGATGGGCCACCTCGCGCGCGGCGACTTCACCCGGCGCCTGGAAGGCGATTACGACGGCCCCTACGCCCGCCTGCAGGCGGACCTGAACTCGACCGCCGAGGCGCTGCGCGCGATGATCGAGCAGATCCGCCGCACGGGCGGGCAGATCACGAGCAGTGGCGTGCAGATCCGGCAGGCCAGCTCCGAGATCGCACACGCCGCCGACGACACGGCGCGGCAGGTGCGGGCGGTCAGCCGCGCGAGCGGCGAGGCGGGCGACAACGTGCAGGCGGTGGCGGCCGCGACGGAGGAGATGTCGGCGACGCTGCGCGAGACGAGCCGCCAACTGCAGCAGGCGCTGCAGGTCTCGCGCGAGGCGAGCGCGTCGGCCGAGCGCATCGTGGCGCGCGTGCAGGAGCTGAGCGCCGGTTCGCACCAGATCGGCGAGGTGGTGAAGCTGATCACCGAGATCGCGCAGCAGACGAACCTGCTGGCGCTGAACGCGACCATCGAGGCCGCGCGCGCCGGCGAGGCGGGCAAAGGCTTCGCCGTCGTCGCCCACGAGGTCAAGCAGTTGGCGCGTCAGACAGCCGAGGCGACGACGCAGATCGCGGGCACGCTCGGCGGCGTGCGCGGCCTGACGAGCGAGGTGGCCGACGGCGTGCGCGGCCTGCACGACGTGGTGCGCCAGATCCACGACCTCACCACCACGCTGGCCGCGGCGATGGAGCAGCAGTCCGCCACCACCGAGGAGATCGCACGCAACACCGCCGAGGCGGCGCGCGGCACCGACGCCGTGAGCCGCAGCATCGCCGGCGTCGACGCCATCGCCGCCACCACCGCCGGCGGCGCGGCCCAGAACCTCGCCGCCAGCGAGCACCTGGCCGCGATCGCCGCGGAGCTGGCGGAGCTGGTGGGGGCGGTGCGGGTGTAAGCCCTGTCGGCTTCCGGCTTCCGGCTGCCAGCTACCGGCTGCCGGCAAACGGCAAGCGCGCCCTCACCCCCCGGCCCCCTCTCCCGCTTGCGGGCTATGCATTGCCCACATCTGGCTAAACCGGAACGCCGCGCATCTCCAGGCGGCTGAAGCCGCGGCTACGACGACACCAAGCCCGCCTGCGCGGGCTGGTCTGCTCAGGGCAGATACCA
>ERZ1066122.897-NODE-897-length-27699-cov-35.637281_pt1 | contig 27699 bp, 26 predicted proteins | sample MGYA00382769_ERZ1066122 | MGnify/ENA primary metagenome ERZ1066122 (study PRJEB33369, sample SAMEA5778352) | biofilm metagenome | biome: Industrial cooling water; feature: Water cooling tower basin; material: Biofilm | place: United Arab Emirates | collected... | reverse complement strand
CCGCATCCGCATCTGCATCGATGCCGCGCGAGCCGAGCTGTGGAGCGCCTGCTGGCAGGAGATCGAGCGGTTCTACCCCAGCCGGGGCTCACCGCCGCTCCGGGCCCTGCCCCGGCCAGTGTAGTCCCCCCAGGGCGGGGAATCTGGAGCTGCACAGCCGCCGCTCATCGCCCTGCGATGGGGGAAAGGGGGCTGGTGGCCTCGGCCCCACCACCGTGCTCCCCGATCAGCTCAGGTGCGCCCGAGGACCGCAATCCGTGAACTTACCCGGCCGTGGTGAATAACCCACGATCATACACAACGACGCTCCCCAGCCGTGCACCGCTCACCGGATCCATGGCCTGGATCGTGAGCGTTTCTCCGCTCCTTGACCGCACGGCCCGGTACCCGAAGACGGACTTTCCCTGGTAGCTGAACCTCGCTTCTGCCGTTCGGGCTGCCGTACGTCGAAGGCGGAACTTGGTCTACGTCGGGGATCCCCTGCACGAGAGCCGGCCCGCTGCCATACACGGCCGTGAACCTGCCGACGATCGTGCGGCCGTCCGTGCGGACACTCTGGCTCGTGCACTGGACTCCTCGCCGAGCCGGTGCACAGGTGAACTGCTCCTGGCGTCGGGGATCGACTCCGGGAGCGTAGTGCGTCCGCGACGCATTCAGCCTCCATGTTCCGACAAGCGGATCAGCGGGCCTGAATGCCTGCGCGAAGGGAAAACCGGGGCGGCTGCGCGTGGACGTCGGGGGAATCCAGTAGCTTGAAGGGCCGAAGCTACGCGGCCGAACTCCTCCTGTAGCGAAACCGGCACCCTCGCCCGGCGAGGGGCGTTCTGATGGCCCCTCGCCGGCAAAGTTGCGGGGCGCGGGCGGTGCGCGCGATGAGCTGGATCACGCGACCTCGTGCGAGCCGCGGCGTTCATCGTGGGTTCAGGTGCCGGAGTGTATCGTTGGCTCGTACGCGGTTTCGCCGAGGAGCCTCGCCCCGCGGGCGAGGCTGCTACCCCCTTCGCGGAGGACACCATGAGCGCGGTTCACCTGCACCTGCTGCTGAATCACCTGCCCGTCGTCGGCACCGTCCTGGGCATCCTGCTGCTGGCCGTCGCCTGGGCGCGCGGGAGCGCCGAGCTGACGCGCGTCACGCTGGGGCTGTTCGTCTTCCTCGCCGTCGCGGCGCTGGCCGTGTACCTGACCGGCGAACCGGCCGAGGAGATGGTCGAGGGCCTCGCGGGCGTCTCCGGCGCGACGGTGGAGCGACACGAAGAGGCGGCGCTCGCCGCCACCCTGGCGCTCGGCGCCTACGGGCTACTCGCGCTCGCCTCGCTGCTGCGCTTCCGGCGCCGCGCGATCCCGCGCTCCGTCGCCGCACTGGCGCTGGCGCTGGCGCTGGTGCCCGCCGGCGCCATGGGGTTCGCGGCCAACCTGGGCGGGCAGATCCGCCACAGCGAGATCCGTGCGGACGCGGTCGCCGCCAGCGCGCCGACGGATGCCGCGGCGGAGCACGCGCAGGACGAGGACTGACGCCGATGCCCGGCGCCATGCGCGGGCAGCATGGCGGGGCCGTAGACACCGCCACAGATTGCAGGGAGGAGACGATGACGCGCAGACTGACCATCTCGGGGGCGGCCGTAGCCGCCGTGTTGTTGAGCGCCGCCGCAGCGCCCGCGCAGGTACACCCCCACCCTGCGGAGGGCAAGGTGCGGACGACGGCCCCATCGATCCAGATACCGGCGGCGATGAAGGCCGAGCACGCCGAGCTGCACGCGGCGCTGGGCACCGCCACCCGGGCGCCGGGCGCGGTGGGCGAGGCGGCGCGCGCCGTGGCGGCGGTCCTGCATCCGCACTTCCAGCGCGAAGAGGAGATCGCGCTGCCTCCGCTCGGGCTGCTGGCGCCGCTGGCGCGCGGCGGTGTGACGCCGCAGATGGCGGAGATCCTGCCCCTGACCGACGCGCTCCAGGCCGAGCTGCCGCAGATGCTCGCCGAGCACACGCGCATCCAGGCGGCGCTGGAGGCGCTCGCCCGCACGGCGCGGCGGGAGGGCCGGCCCGAGTACGCGCAACTGGCGGAGAAGATCATGAGCCATGCGGCGATGGAGGAGCAGGTCAACTACCCCGCCGCGCTGCTCGTCGGCGCCCACGTACGGCGGCAGCTCGGCCGCTGAGCGCCATGCGCCTGCTCCTGGTGGAGGACGACGCGCGGCTCGCGCAGGCCCTGCAGAAGGGCCTGCGCGAGCATGCCTACGCGGTGGACTGGGTGGCCGACGGCGAGAGCGCCGTCCGCAGCGCCATGATCTATCCCTACGACCTGCTCGTGCTGGACGTGATGCTGCCGAAGAAGGACGGCTTCGCCGTCTGCCGCGAGCTGCGCCGGCGCGGCTCCAGCGCGCGCATCCTGATGCTCACCGCCCGCGACACGCTGCAGGACCGCGTGCAGGGCCTGGACACCGGCGCCGACGACTACCTCACCAAGCCGTTCGACTTCGCGGAGCTGCTGGCGCGCGTGCGCGCGCTGCTGCGCCGCACCGGCGAGGTGCTGCCGCGCTTCCTGACGGTGGCGGACCTGGTGGTCGACACGCACGCGCGCGCGGCGCGCCGCGGCGCGCGCGCCATCGAGCTGACCACCAAGGAGTACATGCTGCTGGAGTACCTGGCGCGCAACGCGGGGCGCGTGATCGGGCGGGCGGAGATCTCGGACCACGCCTGGGACGACCACTACGACCCGGCCTCCAACCTGATCGAGGTCTACGTCAGCCGCCTGCGGCGGAAGATCGACGGCGAGGCGGAGCCGCCGCTGCTGCACACGCGCCGGGGCGCCGGCTACCTGCTCGCCGCCGAGGAGCCGGGGGCGGTGCCGGCCCGCCCGGAGTGAGCCGCCCGCCAGCGGAGGCGCCATGCTGCACTCGATCCGCGCGCGGCTGACCGCCTGGCACACGCTCACGCTGGCGGTGGTCCTGCTGGCGTTCGGCGCCCTGAGCTACGCCTTCCTCGCGCGGCTCACCCGCGAGCGCGCCGAGCGCGCGCTGGCCGACGCCGCCCGCTCCTTCGCCCACGCCTTCCGCGAAGAGGTGGACGACGACGAGCCGGTGGACGCCGCCGCGCGCCATGCGGCGCGGGAGTTCCGCTACAGCGGCCGCCGCCTGCTGGTCTACGATCGCGCGCACCGGCTGGTCGCCATCAGCGACTCGGCGGCGGTGCGGCCGGAGCTGGGGCTGGCGGAGCTGGAGTCGCCGGACCGCACGCCGCTGCGCGCGCTGCTGGACAGCGTGGAGCGCGGGCGCGCCGTGCACGCCACGCTGGCGTCGGCCACGGGGCCGCTGCGCGCCTACGCGGTGAACGTCTCCGTCGCGGAAACGCCCTACTGCCTGGTGGTTCTGCAGCTCGACCGCAGCGAGGACGTGGTGCTGGCCGACTTCCGGCGCGCGCTGGCGCTCGCCATCCCGCTGGCGCTGCTGCTGGCGGGGCTCGGCGGGTATGCGCTCGCCCGGCGCAGCCTGGCGCCGGTGGTGGCGATGAGCGAGCAGGCGCAGCGCATCGGCGCGGAGAGCCTGGGCGAGCGCCTGCCGGTCGTGCACGCACGCGACGAGCTGGGCCGCCTGGCCGCGGTCTTCAACGGGCTGCTCGCGCGGCTGGAGCGCGCCTTCCAGCAGCAGCGGCAGTTCATGGCCGACGCGTCGCACGAGCTGCGCACGCCGGTGGCCATCCTGCGGGCCGAGGGCGACGTGGCGCTCTCCCGCGCCGACCGCTCTCGCGCGGAGTACCGGGAGTCGCTGCTGGTGATGCGCGACGAAGCGCGGCGGCTCTCGCGCATCGTGGACGACCTCTTCACCCTCGCGCGCGCCGACGCGCGCCAGCTCGCGCCCCGCCGCGCGCAGCTCTACATGGAAGAGCTGCTCTCCGACGCCGTCCGGGCGCTGCGCTCCGTGGCCGACGCCGGCGCCGTCACGCTCGCGTACGCGCCCACGGAGGAGGCGCCCTTCGAGGGCGACGCGGACATGCTCCTGCGCGCGGTGCTGAACCTGCTGGACAACGCCGTGAAGCACACCCCGCCCGGCGGGCGCGTCACGGTGGAGCTGGCGCGCGCCGGTGCCGTCTACGAGATCTGCGTCCACGACACGGGCGCGGGCATCCCGCCCGAGGCACAGCCGCACGTCTTCGACCGCTTCTACCGCGCCGACCCGGTGCGCAGCCGCCCCGCCGGCGGGTCGAGCACGGCCGGCGCGGGGCTGGGGTTGCCCATCGCGCGCTGGATCGCCGAGGCGCACGGCGGCACGCTGCGCCTGCTCTCGTCCGGCCCGGAGGGCAGCAGCTTCGTGCTGCAGCTTCCCGCGCCCCAGCCGGCGCCGGCGCCGCCGGCCACGCTCGCCCGCGCCTGACGCACGGAACCCGGGTGAGGGTGCCCGGACGCGGCCGCTCCGCCTGAGTCACCCACCGGCTACGCCGACCCTAGAACATGAAAGGGGTGTCATCCCGAGCGCAGTGAGGGAGCTGCTCAGCGGCAGGCAGGGATCGGGGCAGGAGCTACCGGCTGCCGGCTACCGGCTGCCGGCGAACCCCCGGTGTTGCCGGTAGCCGGCAGCCGGCAGCTCCTGCCCCTGACCCCCAACCCCTGCATGCTATCCGCGGCCGTGCCGCTCGCCCTCTTCCTCGCGGCCGGTGGGGTGGCACTCCATGCAGTCGCGGTAATCGCGGATGCCTTCCTCCCGGTGCTCGGCGCGGACGTTGGCCGGCGTGTGCTCGTGGCAGCCGTAGCAGGTGTAGGTGCGGTAGCTGCGCGGCGCGTCCTGGTGGCAGACCTCGCAGTCGCTGGCGCCGCGGCGGCCGTGGTCCAGCGGGAAGGCATGCTCGAAGTCCACCTCCTCCCAGTCGGTGGTGCCGTGGCAGGCGCCGCAGTCCGCACCGAAGCCGCCGCGGTGCGCATCGTCGTCGCGGTGGCAGGCGACGCACCCGGAGGGCGCGGCGCGGAAGCCGGCGAGGTCGCGCACGCGGGTGTGGCAGGCGACGCAGCCGGCGTCGCGGTGCGCGCCGGTCAACGCGAAGCGGGTGCGGGCGTGGTCGAAGTCGCCGAAGCGGTCCACCCCGTCGTGGCACTCCTGGCAGGCGTCGCCCCAGTCGCGCCGGTGCCGGGCGACGAAGTCCGGCTGGTCCTCGCGATGGCAGCTCTCGCAGCGCGCGGCCGGGAAGCGGAAGCTGCCGCCGCCATGACAGTCGCTACAGGGGAAGGGTGCGCCGGCCGCGGTACGGCGGTGCGCGGCGAGCGAGAAACCGAAGCGCCGATGGTCGAAGTCCTTCCCCTCCAGCCGGGTGAGCACGCCATCGGCACCGCGGTGCTCGGTGTGGCAGGCGCGGCAGTCGGCGGCGCCCGGCAGCATGCCGTGCAGCGTGGCGGTATCGCCCAGCTCGCGCCGCACGTCGCTGTGGCACTCCAGGCAGCGTTGGTTCATGCCGGCCGCGTTCCAGGGGGCGGTGTGGCAGGCGCCGCAGTCGTGCGCCAGCGCGGCGTGCGAGGCCACCCCGCCCAGCCGCCGGCCGTTCGCCGCGGCGGCCGCGCTCAGCTCCCCGGGGCTGAACATCGCGCCGCCGGCGGCGGCCCAGCTCCAGCCCACCCCGGCCAGCGCCAGCGCGGCGGCGCCGAGTGACCAGCGGGTCAGCGAGGTCAGACGCGGCATCGCCGCCTCTCAGTGCAGCAGGGTGGCGTAGTAGAGCGCCGCCGCGGCGTGGACGGCGGCCAGCGCCAGCAGCGCCAGCGCGAGCGGCACGTGCAGCAGGTACCAGAGCGCGAGGCCGCGGCGGCGCGAACGCGGCGCCCTCGTGTAGGCGAAGCGGCCCACCACGCCGCTCAGCACGACGACGCCCATCAGCAGCGTCAGCACGCCGGCCAGCCCGCGGAAGCGGAAGGCGGAGTGCAGCAGCGCCAGGTACGGCCCCACCAGCCCGGCATAGACGTGCGCTTGCAGCCAGCGCTGCACCGAGCCCGGCCCGCTGCGGCTGGTGCGCTTGCGCCAGGAGTAGCCGACCTCCGCGAAGAGCAGCAGCAGCAGGCCGGCGACGCCGAGCGCGTGGCCGACGAGCCCGCTGGCCCCTGGCAGCCCGCCGCGCGCCAGCAGCGCGTAGGGCACGCTCACCACGACAATCGTCGCCAGCGCCCAGACGAGTTCCGGCGCAGCGCCGGAGTCGCTACCGTGCGGCGCGGCCGGCGGCGTCAGGTAGCCGCGCTCGGGAGCAGCGCTGGCCATCCGCGGCCTCCGGGTGCGGGGTTGAGGACGGGCGCCAGCTCCGCCGCCGCGAAGGCGAAGAGCCGCGGAATCGCGGCCTCCGCGTCGGCGGCGAGCTGCGCGCGGATCGGCGAGAGGTCCACCTCGCGACGGATCAGCTCGACGATCGGCTGCGAGAGGTGCTGGTCGCCCATGACGACGGCGCCGACCACCCGCCGCTCATCGAGCACCAGGCGGACGCGGTCCGCGCCGTGGCCGGCGGCGGCGGTCCAGGTGCCGGAGCGCGCGCGCCAGCGCTCGCTTTGGCCGCGCGTCAGCGTGAGCAGGTCCGCATCCTCGCCGCCGCCGACCTCGCCGGCGATGGTGGTCACCACGCCGGCCAGCCGGGTGACGTTGAGCGGCAGCGCGGCGGCGCAGGCGGTCGGCAGCCCGGCGAGCGTGCGCCCGGCGGCGCGGCCCTGCGCGAGCGCGCTGGTCCAGAGCGTGTCCAGCGGGGCCAGCCCGGTGCGCGGGTCGCGGAGCTGCGCCACGTCGCCGGCGGCGAACACGTCCGCGTCGCTGGCCTGCAGCTCGGGCGTGACGACGATGCCGCGCGCCACCTCCAGCCCGGCGGCGCGCGCCAGTTCCAGGCGCGGCCGCACGCCCACCGCGACGGCGAGCAGCGCGCACTCGATGCGCTCGCCCGCGGTGGTCTCCACCGCCTCCAGGCGCCCCCGCCGCCCCAGCGCCCGCGCGACCTCGGTGCGCGGGTGCAGTCGCACGCCGGCGTTCGTGAGCCGGTCCGCCACGATCTGCGACTCCTCGGCGTCCAGCACCTTCGGCCAGTAGCGCGCGCCGCGCAGCAGGTAGTGCACGCGCATGCCGCGCGCGTGCAGCCCCTCCACCAGCTCCAGCGCGGTGCTGCCGCCGCCGACCACCACCGCCGTGCGGCGCCGGCGCGCCCGCTCCAGCAGGCGGCGTGCGTCGTCCAGAGCGTCCAGGCGCAGCACGCCCTCCAGCTCGGCACCCGGGAAGCCAGGCGCGAGCGACGCCGCGCCGGTGGCCAGCAGCAGCCGGTCGTAGCCGAGGCGGCGGCCGTCGGCGAGCAGCAGCTCGTGCGACGCGGGCAGCAGCCGCTCCGCGCGCGCGTGCAGGCGCTCGATCCCCAGCGCCTGCACCTCCTGCGGGGAGCGGATGAAGAGCTGCCGCTCCGGCAGCTCGCGGGTGAGCAGGTAGGCGAGCGCCGGGCGCGAGTAGAAGGGGTGCGGCTCCTCGCTGACCAGGGTGATGCGCCCCGCCGCGTCGGCGGCGCGCACCGCCTCGGCCGCCGCCAGCGCGGCGATGCCCGAGCCGACGAGCACGTAGTGGCGGCTCACGCGGCCACCCGCCGCTCCACCAGTTCCAGCGCGCCGCGCGGGCAGCGCGCCACGCAGGCGCCGCAGCTCAGGCAGCGGCGCTCCTCGATCGGCAGGCCGCGCCAGGAATGGGCGCGCACGTCGATGCCGAGCGGGCAGTTGTAGCTGCAGATCCCGCACTGCACGCAGCGGCCGGCCACCGGCGCCACGTAGCCGTCGGCCAGCAGCCGCAGCCGCTGGGCATCCCGCGGCAGCACCTTGTCGTTCCGCAGCATCGCACCGTCCCGCGCCACGCCCATGAAGTCGCCACGCGCGGCCGAACCACCGCCCGGCCACGCATCCCGGCGAATACTACGGGCGAGCACCTTAACGGAGCATGAACGCCCCCGGGCGGCGCGGGGCGGGGCGGGCCCCCGGCGCGCCCGGCCGGCTACGGCCTGGCTTTCTGGCTCTCGCGCTGGATGTAGGCGTGCAGCGCCCGCGCCTGCTCGGCGCTCAGGTTCAGGTTCGGCATCTGCACGCCGTTGTGCTCGGCGAGCAACTGCTTCGCCTGCGCGTCGTATTGGGTCATCGAGTCGGGATGGGTGATCATCGCGATGACCCACTCCGGGCTCCGCCGCTCGGTGACCCCCTGCAGGTCCGGGCCGGTCAGCTTGCCGTAGCCGATGGTGTGGCAGCTCATGCAGGCGTTGGACGAGAAGAGCTGCTCGCCCTGCTCGGCCAGGCGCGCCGTCTCCGGATCGAGCGCGGCCGTGCTCGCCGCGCTCGGCTCCTGGCCAGCGGACGCCTGCGGCTCGCCGCCGCCGTCGCCGCAGCCCACCAGCACCAGCAGGCCGAGCCGCAGCCCGGCGCGCCCAAAGGTTGCCTGACTCCACATCTTGACCACCTCCGCGGAGAGGGAGAAGGGTGCCTCCTGGCGTGCCCCCCGCTGGCGCGGGCAGGCACGCGCCACCGTACCGCAGCTCCGATGCCGTGCGCGACGCGACCATCCAGCCCGCCACGTGGCCGCCACCGCCGCGGTGATCCGCATCACGCGTCCGCGGTCTGCGGCACCGCTGCGGCCGACGCGGGTACGCGGGCGCTGCGGGGAAGAGGCTACCGGCTTCCGGCTACCGGCTGCCAGCGAACCCCCGCTGTTGCCGGCAGCTGGCAGCCGGCAGCCGGCAGCCTCTTCCCCCGACCCCTGACCCCCGACCCCCGACCCCCTGACTATGCTGAAGCTGGTCTGTATCGACGTCGACGGTACGCTGGTGGGCTCCGACGGCAGCGTGGCGCCGGAGGTGTGGGCGGCGGCGCGGCGCGCGCACGCGCGCGGCCTGCGGCTGGCGCTCTGCTCCGGCCGCCCGGCGTTCGGGCTGGCGCGCGCGTACGCCGAGCAGTTGGACGCCGAGGGCTGGCACGTCTTCCAGAACGGCGCCAGCGTGCTGAGAGTGGCCACCGGCGAGTCGCGCTCGCGCCACCTGGCGCCGCAGGCGGTGGAGCGGCTGGTGGCCCGCGCATACGAGACCGGACGCACGCTGGAGCTGTACACCGACGCGGAGTACGCGGTGGAGAGCCGCACCGAGCGCGCGCGGCGGCACGCCGGCCTGCTGGGCGTGCCGTTCCGCCCGCGCGCCTTCGGTTCGCTCACCGGCCCCCCCGTGCGCGCGCAGTGGCTGCTCGCCGAGGCCGAGGCCGACGCCGTGCTCGCCGAGCCGCACGACGCCACGCTGCATCTCGCACTCTCGCACTCGCCGCTGATGCCGGACACGGCGTTCGTCAACCTCACGCCGCGCGGGGTGGAGAAGGCGAGCGCCGTGCGCCTGCTCGCCGGCCTCTACGGCGTGCCGCTGCAGAGCGTGATGATGGTCGGCGACGGCTACAACGACCTGGGCGTGCTGCAGGCGGTGGGGCACCCGGTGGCGATGGGCAACGCGCCGCCCGCGGTGCAGGCGGTGGCGCGCTACCGGGTGGCACACGTGGACGAGGCCGGCCTCGCCGAGGCGCTGGAGCTGGCGCTGCGCCTGGCGGCGGACGACGCGGCCGCGGTCTCGGCGGCGTGAGCGTGCGCATCGGCATCGACCTGGGCGGCACCAAGACGGAGGCCGTCGCGCTGGCGGCCGACGGCGCCGAGCTGGCCCGCCGCCGCGTGCCCACGCCGCGCGACTACGAGGGCTCGCTGCGCGCGATCGCCGGGCTGGTCGCGTGGCTGGAGCGCGAGGCGGGCGCGACGGGCACGGTCGGCGTCGGCATCCCCGGCGCCATCTCGCCGGCGACGGGGCTGGTGAAGAACGCGAACTCTACCTGGCTGATCGGTCGGCCGTTGCGCGAGGACCTCGCGGCGCGGCTGGGCCGGCCGGTGCGCGTGATGAACGACGCCAACTGCTTCGCGCTCTCCGAGGCGACCGACGGCGCGGGCGCCGGCGCCGCGGTCGTCTTCGGCGTGATCCTGGGCACCGGCGTGGGCGGCGGGATCGTGGTGCGCGGCGAGTGCCTGCAGGGGCCCAACCTGATCGCGGGCGAGTGGGGCCACAACCCGCTGCCCTGGCCGGCCGACGACGAGCGGCCGGGGCCGCCCTGCTACTGCGGCAAGCGCGGCTGCATCGAGACCTTCCTCTCCGGCCCCGGCCTGGAGCGCGACCACGCGCGGCACACCGGCCAGCCGCTCGGCACCCGCGAGCTCGCGCGGCGGGCCGCCGCGGGCGACCCTGCGGCGCGCGCCTCGCTCGCCCGCTACCACGACCGGCTGGCGCGCGGCCTCGCCGGCGTCGTCAACCTGCTGGACCCGGACGTGGTGGTGCTCGGCGGCGGGATGTCCAACCTGCCGGGCCTGGCCGAGGCGGTGAGCGGGCTGCTGCCGCGCTACGTCTTCTCGGACCAGGTCGCCACGCGCGTCCTCGAGAACGTGCACGGCGACTCCAGCGGCGTGCGCGGCGCCGCCTGGCTGTGGTAGACGCGGGCCCGGCGGAGGTGGACGGCGCGGGCGCGGGCGCCCTCTGGCTGCGCCACATGCGCCGCGGCGAGTGGGCCGCGGCCTGGCGGGTCAGCGACGCCGTGCTGCGCGCGCGCGCCGGCCGGCCGTGCTGGCACCTGCCGCGCCACCAGCAGTGGCTCTGGGACGGCACGCCGCTGCAGGGCCGACGCGTGCTGGTGCGCTGCTACCACGGGCTGGGCGACACGGTGCAGTTCGTCCGCTTCCTGCCGGCGCTGCGCGCCGTCGCCGCGGAGGTGAGCGTCTGGGCGCAGCCCGCGCTGCTGTCGCTGCTGTGCGCGGCGCCCGGCATCGACCGGCTGCTGCCGCTGCACGACGGCGCGCCGGCGCTGGAGTACGACGTGGACGTGGAGGTCATGGAGCTGGCGCACGTCTTCCGCGTCACGCCGCAGACGCTGCCGGCGACGGTGCCGTACCTGCACGTGCGGCCCGCGCCGCTCGCGCGCGACGGGCGGCTGCAGGTGGGGCTGGTCTGGCGCGCGGGCGAGTGGGACGAGCGCCGCTCCATCCCGCCGGCGCTGCTCGCGCCGCTGGGTGAGCTGCCCGGCATCCGCTGGCACCTGCTGCAGCGCGGGTCCGCGCTGCTGCAGCGCCCGGCCTTCGGCACCGTCTCCGGCTCGGACGACGTGCTGCAGGCCGCCCGCGTGCTGCGCGCGCTGGACCTGCTCGTCACCATCGACAGCTTCCCCGCGCACCTCGCCGGCGCGCTCGGCGTGCCCACCTTCACCCTCCTGCACGCCGACGCCGACTGGCGCTGGATGGACGCGCGCCCGGACTCGCCCTGGTACCCCACCCTGCGCCTCTTCCGCCAGCCTCGCCCCGGCGATTGGACGGCGGTGCTCGCACAGGTCAGCGCCGCGATTGCCGCCCGCGCGAACCCCTGAAGGGAAACAGGATTCAGGATTCAGGATTCAGGGGAGCCCGGTTACGTCGTCCAGGGTCGGCGCAGCCGGTGGGCGACTGAACGGGTGAAGAGGTGAACGGGTGAACGGGTGAAACGGCATTGGACAGGATGAACAGGTAATACGGCGGGCCCGCAGGAACAGAGTACCGGCATGGGAGAACAAGGGGGTGAAGGGCTGCTGCAGGTGCTTCCTACGCCGCGCACCCCCATCCCATCCTGATCATCCTGTCATCCTGTCCATCCTGTAATCCTGTCTAATGCTGTTTCATACGAAGTTCGGGGGTTCCGTTCCCGATTGGGGGCCTCTCCGAAATCCCATCCACTCGCTGCGCTCGGACAAAGCGGATTGCTTCGCGGCCCCCAATCGCTCACTCCTCACCCGAACTTCGTATCACCCGTTCACCCATTCACCCCCTCCGGCCGCTCCGGCTCCGGCAGCTCCGTGTAGACGGGGTTCGAGAGATAGCGCTCGCCGAAGTCGCAGACGACGGAGACGATGAGCTTGCCGGCGTTCTCGGGGCGCGCGGCGAGCTGCAGCGCCGCCCAGGTGATGGAGCCCGAGGAGATGCCGGCGAAGATCCCCTCCTCGCGCGCCAGCCGCCGGGCGGTGGCGATGGCGTCCTCGTTCGTGACGCGGATGACCTCGTCGTAGATGCCCGTGTCCAGGTTGCCGGGCACGAAGCCGGCGCCCATGCCCTGCTGCTTGTGCGGGCCCGGCTGCCCCCCGGAGAGCACCGGGCTCTCGGCCGGCTCGACGGCGACGATCTTCAGCTCCGGCTTGCGCTCCTTCAGGTAGCGCCCGGCGCCGGTGACGGTGCCGCCGGTGCCGACGCCGGAGACGAAGAGGTCCACGCGGCCCTGCGTGTCCTCCCAGACCTCGGGGCCGGTGGTGCGGTAGTGCACCTCGGGGTTGGCCGGGTTGTCGAACTGGCGCGGCATCCAGGCGCGCTCGCCGAGCTGCGCGAGGATCTCCTCGGCGCGCGCGATGGCGCCCTTCATCCCCTTCGCCCCCTCCGTGAGCACCACCGTGCAGCCGAGCGCGCGCAGCAGGTGGCGCCGCTCGATGGTCATCGTCTCGGGCATGGTGAAGAGGCAGCGGTAGCCGAGCGCGGCGGCGGCGTAGGCCACGCCGATGCCGGTGTTGCCGCTGGTCGGCTCGACGATGAGCATGCCGGGGCGCAGCGCGCCGCGCGCGATGGCGTCCTGCAGCATTGCCGCGCCGATGCGGTCCTTCACCGAGTTGTAGGGGTTGAAGCCCTCGTGCTTGACGACGACCTCGGCGCCGAGGCCGTCCGTCAGGCGCCGCAGGCGAATGAGCGGCGTGTCGCCGAACGTCTGCGTGATGTCGTCGTAGATGCGTCCGCGTGGCATGGCTCTCCTCGGCGTGGCCAGAGTGTGTCGATGGGATCGCGGCCGTCGCGGCCGGCGAGGATGAGCGCAGGCGGCCTGCACGAGACGTACCCCCGTCTCGCGTTGCGGGCGAGGCCGCCCTTGCCGCTGCCTGTCCGCGCGCGCATCCTGGGAGGGGATCTCGCACTTCGCCGTTCGCTCCTGCCCCCGCTCGCATGCGCCGTCTGCCGCTCTTCCCCCTGCCGGTGGTGCTGCTGCCCGGCGCGATGATGCCGTTGCACGTCTTCGAGCCGCGCTACCGGCAGATGGTGGCGCACTGCGTGGAGGCCGACGACCGCTTCGGCCTCGTCTACCACGACCCGGAGCGCGCGGGCCCCTTCCGCGCCGACGGGCAGATCGGCTGCGTGGCGGAGATCCTGCGCTTCCAACCGCTGCCCGACGGCCGCTCGCTGCTGCTGGTGCGCGGCGAGCGGCGCTTCCGCATCGAGGACGGCATCGAGTCCGAGGCGCTGTACCACGAGGCGCTCGTCGAAGAGGTGGACGATGCGGACGAGGACGCCGCGCTCGTGCAGCGCCGCGCGGCCCACACCGTCGAGCTGTTCCGCCAGGTGCTGCAGCGGCTGGGTCAGGCGGGCGGCGTGCTGGGGCCGCTGGAGCCGGCACAGCCGGTGTCGTTCCAGTTGGCGCAGCGCATCCGCATCGACGCGGCGTGGGAGCAGGCGCTGCTGGAGCGGCACGGCGAGAGCGCGCGGCTGGAGCAGTTGGACGAGCTGCTGCGCGCCATCCTGGAGGAGCCGGGCGGCGCCGAGCTGCTCTGAAGGGAAACAGGATTCGGGATTCAGGATTCAGGATTCAGGGGAGCCCGGTTACGTCGTCCAGGGTCGGCGCGGCCGGTGGGCGACTGAACGGAAGCAGGGATCGGGGTGACGGCACCCGCGTTTCATCGTCTCGGTTCACGCATCGCGCGGTGGAGGACCCGATACCGGACGCGGGCGAGGAGTAGGCGGAATCAGTGGCCAGCGGGCGTTGCCCCGCTCTAAACATGGGTGTAGCTTGCAGGGGCAATCCCCCTGACGGCCCTGGACGCTGACCTCGATGAACCGTCGAGACCTGTTCCGTGTCTCCCTCGCGGCCGCCGCCGCCGCGCTGCCCCGCCCACTCTTCGGCCGGGCCGGCGTAGCTGCCGCCCAGCCGCCCGTGCTGGACCTGGCGCGGCTGCAGGCCTGGGTCGCCGCGCTGCGCGGCGCCGGCCTCGCGCGCCGCGAGCTGCCCGCCGGCCGCGCGGCCGTGCGCGTCGGCGAGCTGGCGCTGGGCACGCCCTACGTCGCCCACACGCTGGAGGAGTACCTGAAGGCCGGCGGCGATGCCAGGGCGCTGGAGCCGCTGACGCTCTGGCTCACCCGTTTCGACTGCCAGTTGCTGGTGGAGAGCTGCCTGGCGCTGGCACGCCTGGCGGCGACCAGCGCCGAACCGACGTGGGAGGCGTTCGGCCGCGAGGTCGAGCGCGTGCGCTACCGCGGCGGCCAGCGCGACAGCTATGCCTCGCGGCTGCACTACTTCAGCGAGTGGATCGCCGACAACCAGGAGCGCGGGCTGGTGCGCGATCTCGGCCGCGAGTTGGGCGGGGTGCCCGACGCGCGGCCGCTGCGCTTCATGACCGCCAAGCGCGAGAGCTACCCGGCGCTGCAGGACCCGGAGGTCTTCGCGCAGATCCAGGAGTACGAGCGCCGCCTGGACGGCACGCCGCGCTACGTGGTGCCGACGGCGAAGCTCGCCGAGGTCGCCGACCGCATCCAGACCGGCGACGTGCTGGCGCTGGCCACCGGCCTCGAGGGGTTGGACGTGTCGCACGCGGTCTTCGCCTACCGCGACGAGCAGGGCGCGCTGCGCGTGCTGCACGCGCCACTCTCCGGCGGCCACGTGGAGATCACCCCCGAGACGCTGCCGGAGTACGTCGCCGCCCGCAAGCGCGCCACCGGCATCCTGGTGGCGCGCCCGCTATGGGGATGAAGCAGGATTCGGGATTCAGGGGGTGGGCTGCCAGCTTCCGGCTGCCAGCGAACCCCGGTGGTTGCCGGAAGCTGGGAGCTGGCAGCCGGCAGCCCACCCCCTGAATCCCGAATCCTGCTCTCCCCCCCCGGCTGCCGTCCCTCGTGGAGCGCCGGGTCTTCTCTCACCCGGGGGTACTGCCATGCTAGTTCACCGTTGGCGCTGGATCGTCGGTGTGGCCCTCGCGCTGTGCCTGTCGGGCGGCCCGCCCGCCGTGGCGCAGGAGGGCTACACGCTGCAGGGCACGGTGGTCGATGCCGCCACGCGGCGCCCGCTGCCCAACGTGCAGGTGGTGCTGGGCAATTCGCAGCAGGGCACGCTGACCGACGCGGCCGGCCGCTACACGCTGCGGGCTCGCGTGCAGCCGGGCACCTACACCCTGCGCTTCACCATAGCCGGGCGCGGCCAGGCGGTGCAGAGCGTGACGCTGGGCGCCGAGCGTACCGTGGACGTGCCGCAGGTGGCGCTGCAGGAAACCGCGGTGCAGCTCGCCGAGCTGGTGGTCACCGGCGCGGGCGTCGCCACGCAGCGGCGCGCCCTGGGCAACGCGGTCTCCACGGTGTCCGCAGAGGAGGTGGCCGAGTCGCCGGCGACGACGATCGACGCCGCGCTGCAGGGCAAGGTCGCCGGCGCGCAGATCAACGTCACCTCGGGCACGCCGGGTGCCGGCGCGTCGGTGCGCCTGCGCGGCACCAGTTCGCTGATCGGCGGTGCCGAGCCGCTCTACATCGTCGATGGCGTCATCATCGACAACAGCTCGGACCAGATCATCAACTTCGGCTACCGCTCCAACCCCTCCAACCGCCTGGCGGACCTCAACCCGAACGACATCGAGCGCGTCGAGGTGCTCAAGGGCGCGGCCGCCGCGGCGCTCTACGGCTCGCGCGCCAACAACGGCGTCATCCAGATCTTCACCCGGCGCGGCAAGCAGGGGCGCTCGCGCGTCACCGCCGAGACGCGCCTGATCCGCGGCGAGCTGGCCCGGGAGCTGCCCTTCGCCCTCACCCCGCGCGACGACCAGGGCAACCCCGTCACGCGCTACGATCACCAGGACCTGATCTTCCAGGACTCCTGGAGCAACGAGGCCTTCGCTTCCATCTCGGGCGGCTCCGAGCAGACGCAGTACTATCTCTCCGGCAGCTACACGAACCAGGAAGGCACCATGAAGGGGTCGGACCACCGGAACATCAACGTGCGTCTGAACCTCGACCAATCGGTCACCGACTGGCTGCGCATCTCCGGAGGCGCCAACTACATCAACAGCAACACTTCGCTGGTGACCAACGGCGAGCAGGGCTTCGGCGGGCTGCTGACGGGCATCGTCTTCACACCCACCACGGTGGACTTCACCGCCAAGGACCCGGCCACCGAGCGGTACGTCAACCCCTCGGCCATCGGCGCCAACCCACTGGAGATCATCGACACCTGGCGCGCGCCGCAGACCGTCAGCCGCTTCGTCGGCTCCTTCCAGACCCGGTTGACACCGCGCGACAACACCAGCCTGGAATACCGCTTCGGCTACGACACCTACGCGCAGGAGACCTCGCTCTTCGTGCCGCGCGGCAGCGTGGCGGCCGGTTCGCCGCTGGGCGGCACCACCACCGTGGTGCGCGATCAGTACCTGCTCAACAACGACTTGGTCGGGAGCGCTTCCTTCGAGATGGGCGACGCGGTGGAGCTGACCACCACCGCGGGGATGAACCACACCTACTCGCAGGTGGGCAACGTGCTGGTCTCGGCCAGCGACCTGCTCCCCGTTACCGAGCTGGCGCGCGGCGCGGTGACCAGCGGCAACCAGAACCAGTTCGAGACCGCGACGCTCGGCTTCTTCGCGCAGCAGCAGGTCGGCTGGCGGGATCGCCTCTTCCTCACCGGCGCGCTGCGCTGGGATGCCAGCTCCACCTTCGGCGCCGATGAGCGCTGGCAGCTCTTCCCCAAGATCAGCGGCTCCTATGTGATCTCGGACGAGTCGTTCTGGGCGGACGGCGCGCCGGGCCGCCTCTTCCAGAACTTCGTGCTGCGCGCCGCGCTCGGCTACGCGGGCAACCAGCCCGGCGGCGCCTACTCGCGTTTCTCGCTCTTCAACCTGGCGACGAACATCAACCGGCTGGGCCTCGTCCACTCGTCGTCGCGCGGCAACCCCTCGCTCAAGCCGGAGCGGCAGCGCGAGATCGAAGTAGGTTTCGACGCTTCGCTCCTGGACGAGCGGCTGGGCATCGTCTTCACCTACTACGACCAGTACGTCACCGACCTGCTGCTGAGCCGACAGCTCACGCCCAGCAGCGGCTACAGCTCCATGCTGGCCAACGTCGGCGAGCTGAGCAACAAGGGCGTCGAGCTGCAGGTCAACTCGATTCTCTTCAACCGGCCCGCGTTCGGCTGGGACGCGACGCTCACCTACTCGCACAACCGCAACCGCGTGGAGAAGCTGGCCGGCAGCCCCTTCCTGGCCGAGTCCGGCTACTTCAATCGGGTGGTCGAGGGCAAGCCGCTCGGCGTCTTCTGGATGCCGGACTTCCAGCGCGACGAGCAGGGGCAGATCCGCCTGGATGCGCAGGGGCTGCCGCTCATCACCACCGACCGCCAGTACGTCGGCGACCCCAACCCGGACTTCTCGCTGGCGCTGACCAACGAGTTCCGCGTCGGCGAGCGGCTGAACGCGCGCCTGCTCTTCGACGGCAACTTCGGGCAGGAGGTCTGGAACCAAACGGTGCGCATCATGGACCGCTTCCGGGCGGGCCCGCTCTACGACCGTCAGTTGCGCGGGGAAGTCACGGATGCCTATCGCATCCGCTACTTCAGCGCCGTCGCCGCCTACCTGGAAGACGGTAGCTACGTGAAGCTGCGCGAGGCGTCGCTGCGCTACAACGTCGCGCCGCGCTGGGCGCGGGCGCTGGGCGCCAGCTCGCTCGACGTGGAAGTCGCCGGCCGCAACCTGTACACCTGGACGGATTACTCGGGCTACGACCCGGAGGTCAACCTCTTCGGCGCCAGCACCGCCGCACGCGGCAACGACTTCGCCGTCTACCCGATCCCGCGCACGGTCAGCTTCGGCGTCCGCGTCACTTACTGAGCACTCACGCCAAGCGCAGAGCGATAGGACTATGGCAATGATGCGAACCGCTCGGCTCTCGCTCCTCCTGGCGGCGGCGTTCTCGCTGGGAGCTTGTGCCCTGGACTTCACCAGCCCGAACGAGCCGACCGAGGAGGACGTCTTCGGCAACCCCGAGGCCATCAAGGCGGTGGCCGTGGGGCTACAGGCCGAGTACAGCGACAACGTCGTCGATCCGACCTACGTCAACGGCCTGGTGACCGAGGAGATCGGCGCGGCGAACAACACCTTCGCCAGCTACCAGGACGCCGACGCCGGCCGGCCGCTGGAGAACACCTCCGACCTCGCCGGCGGGCCCTGGCGCGGGCAGTACCGCGTCATCAAGCTGGCGAACGACCTGATCCGCGCCGTGCCCGAGGCCGAGCTGGCCCCCGGCACCAAGAGCGGCATCCTGGCGCTGGCCAAGACGTACAAGGCGATGGCGCTGGGCAACCTGATCCAGATCTTCGAGAAGATCCCGCTCGAGGTGGGTACTGACATCCTGAACCCGCCGTTCGCCGACCGCGCCGCCGTGCTGACGGAGATCCTGCGCCTGCTGAACGAGGCCCGCGCGGAGCTGCAGCAGACCGCGCCGTCCCCCGAGTTCCAGCAGCAGATCATCGCGCCGGGCTTCAACCTCGCCAGCACCATCGACGCGATGACGGCGCGCTATGCGCTGATTGCGGGCAACCTCGACCTGGCGCTGCAGGCGGCGCAGCGGGTTCCGCTGAACGTCATGTCGGAGCTGCGCTTCGCCGCTCCGCAGGACCGCAACCCGTTGAACAACCTCTGGTACCGCTCGGGTAACGCGTACCGCATGCGCCCCGAGCAGTCGTTCCGCCTGCAGGCCGAGGCGGGCGACCAGCGGGTGGCGTTCTGGGTCCGGGCCGCCACTGTGGACGGCGGCGACGGCCAGGTGCTGGACGAGCTGAACCGCTACACCACCGACACCGACCCGATCCCGGTCTACCTGCCGGACGAGATGCGGCTGATCCAGGCCGAGGTCTACGCGCGCACCAACCGCCTCGCCGAAGCGCGGCAGTTGGTCAACGCGGTGCGCACGCAGTGTGCGCCCGCCGTGACGGGCGACCCGGTGGCCTGCCTGCCGGCGCTCTCCGATGCGCAGCTCGCCACGCAGCAGCAGATCTTGGCGGAGATCTACAAGCAGCGCCGCTACGAGCTGTACCTGCAGGCGGTCTCCTGGGAGGATCAGCGGCGTTTCGGCGTCCAGACGAAGTACCCGTGGATGGTGTACCCGCTCTCGGAGTGTGACCAGAACTCGAACGCTCCCTGCTGAGCGGGGAAGAGGGGCGCAGGGTAGAGTGCGGGGGCGCGGCCGGCCGGCCGCGCCCCCGCGTGTTCGGGACCCCCTCCGCATCTCGCAGGGGGTGTACTCCATCAGAGGAGCGGGGCAGGTCGCCCGATCACGCCGCTGGCGGGAACACGGAAGTCGTGCTACCCTGATTCCGTGCACCCGGGCGTTCTATACTTGGACGGGAAGGCGATGCCGAACCTCACGATCGTGGTCGACGCCGAGGCACTGAAGCGGGCGCGGATGCGGGCGCTCGCGCAGGGCACGTCGGTCAACGCCGTGTTGCGTGCGTTTCTGGAGAGCTACGCGGGCGTCCGCTCCGAGCAGGAGGAAGCGGTCGCAGACCTGCTGCGGCTGTCGCGCGCCTCCCAGACCCGGCGCGGGACGCGCGCCTGGTCGCGCGACGAGCTGCACGAGCGCGCGTGACGCGATCCTTCCTGGACACCAACGTGCTGGTCTATCTCTTCGACGCCGACGCGCCGCAGAAGAAGGCGACTGCACAGGCGCTGCTGGAGCGCGAGGCCACCCGGGGCCGTGCCGTGCTGAGCACGCAGGTGCTGCAGGAGTTCTACGTGGCCGTCACCCGGAAGCTGGCGGAGCCGCTCCCGCCCGCCGATGCGGAGCAGGCCGTGCAGAGCCTGACGAAGCTGCCGGTGACGCCGGTGAGCACGACGATGATCCTGATGGCCATTCGCCGCAGCCGACGGGCGCAGCTCTCGTTCTGGGACGCCCTCATCGTGGAGGCGGCGCTGGCGAGCGGAGCGACCCGGCTGTACACGGAAGACCTGCAGCACGGGCAGCAGATGGACGGCGTGGAGATCGTCAACCCGTTTCTGTAGGGCGGCGCTACGAGGACTGGCGCCGCTTCGGCTGACCGGTGAACGAGCCGGGGCGTTCGGGATGAAGGTGAACGACGGGGCGCGGCCGGCCGGCCACCTGCGGCACCCCACGCTCCGCGCCGGGGCCGGCGGCCCGAGCGGCCGGCCGGGGCGGGTGAAGCGGGTCGGGGAACGGGTCGCTGTCCAGGTCCAGGGCGTAGGCGCGCCGGGGGCGCCACCCCAGCTCGGCGCGCAGCTCGTTCTCGCGCCGCATCACGCAGGAGTCCTCCGGGGGCTGGCCGGCCCGGGGGTCCGGGCACTGCCCCGCCAGCGAGCCGGCCTCCGCCACCGGGACGAGGTGGCCCCACACCTCGTGCACCAGCACCGTCTCCACCAGCCGATCGAAGCGGCGCTGCAGCCAACTGGGGCTGCGAGACCAGGGCGCGTTCCGGTTGATCCAGGCCCGGTGGTAGCGAGCGAGCCACCCCAGGTCGACGCGCACCAGCAGCGCGACCAGGGAGTCGGTCCCGTCGGCGTGCAGGGCGAGGAACTCCGCCGCCCGGCCCATGGACAGGCGCGGCAGGCGGGCCGCGGCGCCACCCGGCGCATGCTGCAACTGCGCCGGCGTGCCGATGAGCACCGGCACCGTACCCGCACGCCGGCGCTGTAGCGCGGCGTGCAGCCGGGGTGAGGCGGCCTCCAGCGTGGCGAGCCGGGCCGCAAGGTACTCGTCGAGCACCCGCACGCGCCCGCCCTCGTCGGCCGGATCGGCTGCCCGCGCCGCGCTCGGCCCCACCCGCAAGACCGGCTCTGGGAGCGGCAGGCAGGCATCAGCAGCAGGAGAGCAACACCCACGCGAGGGTTCATGGGGACCTCCGCAGCCGGGGGAAGACGCTCCGTGGGGCAGCGGCGGAGCGCGGGGCGAGCGCCCGCGCTCCGGGAACGGGGCCGGGGTGGTCAGCGGCCGCGGAAGGAGAGCGCCGCCCGGCGCTCGGGGCGCTCCGCGTCGGCGCGGGCCATCAGCTTCGCCAGCGCCCGGTAGTGCGCGCGGGCGGCGGCGCGGTCGCCGGCGCGCTCGGCGGCGCGGGCGGCGCCGTACAGCGTGCGCGCCCGGTTCGGCTCGTGGCGCAGCGTGGCCTCGTAGGCGGCCTGCGCGTCGTCGGCGTGGCCCAGCTCCAGCAGCAGGTCGCCCAGCAGCTCGCGGGCGGGGAGCAGCGGCCCGGGCGTCACCGGGTGCTTCTCCACCGTCTCCTCGCGGTCGGCCGCCTGGCGGGCCAGCCGCAGCGCGTCGGCGTCGCGCCGCTCGGCGCGCGCCAGCCACGCCTCCACCGCCAGCCGCTGCGCGCCGACCAGGGTGGCCCAGTAGGCGTCGCCGCGCTGCGTGAGCGCCTGCTCCAGCGCGCTCAGCTCGGCGGCCTCCCGGCGCGCCGGCGCCGCCTGGCCGCTGCGGGCCGCGCCCACGCCGCGGGCGAAGCGCGCGATGGCGGCGAACTCCGGCGGCGTGCCGGCCTCCGGCAGCGGCAGGCGTGCGGCCTCCGCCCAGCGGGCGCGCTCCAGCACCAGCCGCGCCGGCATGGCGAGCGCGTTGTAGCGCATGATCGGCGCGTAGCCCGAGCTGCCCGTGGTGGCGGCGGCGGCGCGCGCGACGGCTTCCGCCTCCCGGTCGCGCCCCTGCTGCAGGTAGGCGTAGACCAGGTAGTCCAGCGGGTGGACGCGACCCGGGCTGCTGCCCTCGGCCTTCGCCGCCGCGGTGTTGGAGGCGATCGACTCGTCCCACAGCCCGCGCCGGGTGAAGATGTGCGAGGGCATGTGCAGCGCGTGCGGCGCGGCCGGCGCGATGCCGGCATAGCGCTGCGCCGCCGCCAGCCCGCGCTCGGCCAGAGGCGGCGCGTCGTAGGCGTGGATCAGGTAGTGCGCCAGCCCCGGGTGCTGCGGCTCTTGGGCGAATAGCGGCTCCAGCATGCCGGCGGCCACCTGCTGCCGCTCGAACTTCAGGTCGCTGGGCGGCGCATTGGCGATCACCGCCTGGGCGTAGAAGATGGTGGCCTCCCGGTCGTCCGGGTGGTGCTCGCGCAACTGCCGCATCGCCTCCTCATAGGCGAGCATGCGCGTGCGGTGGTCGCGCTGCTCGTGGCCGCGGTAGAAGGCGAGCACCGCGTCGACGTAGCCGCGCTCGCGCGGCGGCGCGCCGGCGGCGAGCCGCACGGCCTGCTCGGCGGCGGCCAGCCCGGCGGTGAGGTTGGCGGCGGCGGGCGCGCCGGCGAAGGGGTTGCCGCGCCGGGCCAGCGCGATGCCCCAGTGCGCCATCGCGCACTGCGGGTCGGCCGCGGCCACCGCCTGGAACGCCTTCTCCGCCTCGCCAAACCAGAAGGAGTGCAGCATGGCGACGCCGCGCTCGAAGTCGGCGCCCACCGCGGCGGCGCAGGAGACGGGGAAGACGACGCGGCCGAGCTTGCCGGCGCCGGCGTGGGCGTGCTCGTGCTGCGCCAGCAGCGGCGGCGCGGTGGAGAGCAGCAGCAGCAGCAGTGGAGCGAGGGTGCGCACAGCGTTCATGGCGGGCCTCACGGGCGGTTGAGGGGGCCTCCGGGCCGCGGCCCGGAGGCATGGAGGGAGAGGGGTGCACCCCCGACAATGTCATTGTCGGCCAGTGAGATCACCAGCATGTTGTGAGGTGGCTCTCACCGGCGGTAGCGCCCACGTCTCCCGCCTGCACCGGTATACGCGCAATCCGCCTCCCGATCGAGCCACCCCACGCATGCACGCCCGAGAGCAAACCACCGAGCCACCCGCGGGCGGCTCCGGCTGGCGCGGAACCGGCCGCCCGAGGCGCGGTGCGTGCCACAGCCCACGCTGCCGATGACCCGCAAGGAGTACCGCCCGGCCAACCCTCGCAGCGCCGTGGCGCGGCGGGCGGCGCAGGCACGGCAGGCGCTGACGGAGCCGGGCCCGGGCCGCCCGCGACGGCGCGCCATTGACCCGCCCGTGCTCCGCCGGTGCACGCTGGGTGAGCTGCGCCTGCAGGGCGCGGCCGGCGAGCCGCTGCTGCCGGGGCCAGGCGGCCGCCGCCTTCCGTCGCGCGCTTTTCTCACCCACCACGGGCTACACCCGCAGCAGCTACGAGCTGGCGCGCGCTACTCGCCCTCGGCCGCCCGCGCGAAGCGGTGGCCGTGCTGCAGCCCGTGCTACGCGGCCCGCTAGAGGCATCCGGCCTGTACCTGACGCAGACCGAGGTGCACGCCCTGCTCGGCCGCGCCGGGGGACCGCCGGCCGGACAGCGCCGCTCACCACTACCGCCGCGTGCTCGCCGCCTGGCGCAGCGCCGACGCGCTCCGTCACGCGCGCCGCGACAGCATCCGCGCACGCTTCGCGGTCCCGGGCAGGTGAGACCAGGTGCGGGGGATCCGTTCACGCATGGGTGCCGCGCCGGAATCCGCTGAACTCGCTGCGCTGCTTGGAAAGGGGGCACCCCAGCCTGACCGTTCGTCATCCCGCACGCACTGCTGTCTTTTACCCACATCCGGATGAACCGGAAGCCGGGCTCGCGCCGGGCGTATGAAACGCCCGGCAGCACACGACGCGTCCTGCCGGACGCAGGGCCGTCCGGAGGACGGGCGGTGTCTTGCCGGGGGCTTCATGCCCCCGGTGCCGTGGCAGTTGAAGCCCTTCGAGAGCAGGGCCTTCCGCTCCTCCCAAGATGTGGGTAATAGACAGCACGCACTGAGGGATCTGCAGTTCACAGACTCTCCACCTGCAGATCCTGGCGCTGCACGCTGCGCGTGCACCGGACTACGCGCTGCGCTCGGGATGACACCGCGTTCCTCCTCCAGCGTCCGCGCAGCCGGTGGACGACTCGGACAAACCGGCTTCCTCTGAGACATCCGTGCGCTCACTCCTCACCCGTACCTGGTGTGAGCTGCTGCGGCTACGCCCGCGGACGGAAGCGTCAGGCGTGAAACCCGCCGCGGGGGCGCGGCCGTACAGCCGGGTGCGCGTACGGGGCTCCGGATGGTGCGCGCGGGGCCGCCGCCCCAACTTCCCTCAGCTCCTGTGGCCATTCCCATGAAGACTCGTGCTGCCGTCCTCGTGTGCGCCGCCGCCGGCACGCTCGCCAGCGCTCCGCTCGCCGCCCAACCCTCGCTGGACCTGACCGTCGACGGCGTCGGTCTCAGCATCGGCGACTCGCGCCGCGTTACCGGGCTGCGCCTCAACTTCCGCGACCGCCGGATGGAGGAGGTCGTCGGCGCGAACGTCACCGTCTGGGCGCCGTACGACGAGGCCCGGGGGCGAGTGCGCGGGCTGGCGCTCGGGCTGCCGGTCACCGGCGCGCGGCGCATCGACGGCCTCGGCGTCGGCGTGCTGGGCGTCGGTGCGGGCGAGACGCTGCGCGGCGTCGCCGTCGCCGGGCTCGGGCTCGGCGCCGGGCGCGATGTCAGCGGGATCGCCCTCGGCGGGCTGGGCATCGGCGCGGGCGGCAGCCTGACCGGCGTCGCGATTGGCGGGCTGGGTGCGGGCGCGGGCGGCAGCGTGCAGGGCCTGGCGGTCGGCGGCATCGGCGTGGGCGCCGGCGGCAGCGCGCGCGGCGTCCTGATCGGCGGCATCGGCGCGGGCGTCGGCGGCGACCTGCATGGCGTCTCGCTCGGCGGCATCGGCGTGGGTGCGGGCGGCTCCGTGCAGGGGATCACCATTGCCGGCGTCGGCGCGGGCGCCGGCGGTGACATGACGGGGCTGCAGATCGCCGGCGTCGGCCTCGGCGCAGGCGGCACGCTGCGCTGGGTCAGCCTGGCGGGCGTCGGCATCGGCGCCACGCGCATCGAGGGGCTCGCCCTGGCGCCCGCCGTCGGCGCTCAGCAGGCGCGCGGGCTGATGCTGGCGCCGGTCTACTTCCGCATCGACGAGAACGGCCGCGTCAACGGCGTCAACGTCAGCGCCTACAACGACGTGCGCGGCCGGCAGCAGGGCGTGGCGATCGGGCTCTTCAACTACGCGCGCGAGCTGGACGGCCTGCAGCTCGGCCTGCTCAACTACGCCGCCAACAAACCGGCCGGCACGCGGCTGCTGCCGATCGCGAACTACGCGAGGAGGTAGGGGCTGTCGGCTACCGGCTGCCGGCTGCCGGCGAACTGCGCCCTCACCCCCGGCGCTGCGCGCCACCCCCTCTCCCGCAAGCGGAAGAGGGGGCCGGGGGCGAGGGCTTCTGTTGCCGGCAGCCGGCAGCCGGCAGCCGGCAGCTGGCAGCCGATGACCATAGGTCTCCCAACCCAGGCCCGCCGTGCGCGCACGGGCTATCCTGATGGTGCATGGGGCGAGCCGAGCACCGGGAGCCGGTCCGTCGCCCCGCCTCACCCCTGCGCTGGAGAGAGAACCATGTCCGCGACCGTCGCCGAACTCATCGGGCAGATCATCAACCCGCCGATGCCGTCCTCCGCGCCGCCCGCCTCCGCGCCGCGCGCGGCCGTCGGTCCCACGGAGCCGCTGCACGTTCTGCTCGGCCGCATCGTCCACCCACCGTTCGGGCCGGCGCTCGCCAGCCAGCCGCCGGCGCAGGAGCGCCGCGCGGTGGTGGTGCAGACGGTGGCGTAGCCCGGCCACCGCCCCGGCCGCGGGCATTCAGCCGCGGCCGGGGAAGCGCTCCGCCAGCACCGCGCGGCGGAAGCGGAAGATCTCCGCGACGCGTGGGCTCACCATCCAGCGGTTCACCGCCGGTGCCAGCGGCGCCACGGGCAGCGCGTAGTGCACCAGGTCGTGGATCTCGGTGCCGCCTTCGGCCTCCCGGAAGTGATGCTGGTGGTGCCAGAAGCGGTAGGGCCCGAAGCGCTGCTCGTCGACGAAGAAGTGTGGCTCGCGCAGGTGCGTGATCTCCGTGACCCACGCCAGCGCCACACCGAACAGCGGGCGCACACGGTAGGTGATGATCAGCCCCGCGTACATCTCGGCCGGCAGCGGCGAGGTGACCTCGAAGCCCAGCCAGGGCGGCGTGATGCGCGGCAGGTTGCGCGGGTCGGAGAAGAAGGCCCAGGCCGCGTGCAGCGGGATCGGCACGACCTGGCGCGCCTCGAACTGGTGGATGCGCATTCGGCTCGGGTAGTTGGAAGGAGCGGCGCCGCCCCTCGCGCAGGAGCGAGGGGCGGCGCCGCGTTTGCATCCTCCACGCCACCGCACCGGAACGTCCGTGTCACCGCCGCAGGGAGCGACCGCCGTGGAGCCGAACCAGACGCTGCTCGCCATCTTCGCCCACCCCGACGACGAGGTCGGCGCCGCCGGCACGCTGCTCGCCCAGCGCGCGCGCGGCGACCGCGTGGTGCTGCTGTGGCTGACGCGCGGCGAGATGACCGAGGCGTTCGGGCCGCTGCCCGCCACCGAGGTCGCCCGCCGCCGCACCGAGCAGGGCCACCGCGCGGGCGAGATGCTGGGCGTGGAAACGCGCTTCCTCGACTTCCCGGACACCCAGCTCGCCGCCACGCCCGAGGCCGCCGCGGAGGTCGCGCGCGTGCTCGCCGAGCTACGCCCCGACGCGCTGCTGACCTGGGGCGAGGCCTGGCTGCGCGGCGCCCGCCACCCGGACCACCAGGCGTGCGGCCAGATCGCGCGCGACGCGGTCACGCTGGCGCGCATCGCCAAGGTCGTCGCGCCCGCCGCACCGCACCGCGCCGACGTGCCCGTCTTCACCTACCGCGACGCGCACTCGCGCCTGCCCGCCGTCGCGGTGGACGTGGAGCCCTACGTGGAGACGATCCACGCGCTCGCCGCCTTCTACCGCCGACAGATCGGCTTCGGCGACCGCGCCTGGCTGGAGGCACGCCTGCAGGCCGCCGGCGCGGAGTGGGGCCTGCCCTACGCCGAGGTCTTCGACGCCTGGGAGACGCAGCCCGGCCGTGTGCGCGCGCTGCTGCCCGCCCCGCTCGCAGGCCCCACGCCCCACCCCGATCGCGCCTTCCCCGACGAGTCCGGCGAGTAGGCGCGCCGCCGCACCGGCCGGCGAGCACGACAGAACGGCTGCGACAGAAGAGCGGGAGTGCGCCCGGCCGGGCGTGCCCCCGCCGTGCGGGCGATCGCCGCACCCACCCTGGCATTGCAGGTACCGCCGCGGCGGGGTGAGCACTTCCGCCGCCGAACATCGCATGAACCTGAGACACGCTCACCGCTGACCGCGGCGCGCGTCACCCGCCTGCCGGCCTTGCCGCCTCATCCCCAGCCCGGAGGTGCCCGTGAAAGCCAGGTCCCATCTCCTCCTGCCGTGCCTGGCCGCGCTGGCCGTGGTGCCGCCCGGCCCCGCCGCCGCGCAGGCGCTGACGCTCGCGGCGCACTGCCGCGTCGAGAGCGCCAGCGCCTGCACGCTGCTGCGCTTCTCGCTCACCAGCGGCGACGAGCCCGTCACCCTGCACACGCTGGCGCTCACCCTCAGCGGCCTCTCTGCCGGCGGCCCGGTCGCCTTCTCCGCCTTCGACTCGCCCGCCCAACTGCCCGGCACCGGCCCCATCTCCGGCATCGCCTCGGGCGACGGCACCAGCCTCGCGCTCGACTTCGCCGCCACCGGCTCGCTCTTCGAGCTCTTCGCCCGCTCCGCCGGCTGGATCGACCTCGCGGGCGACTTCGCCTTCGTGAGCGGCGAGCCGCGCGCCTTCGCCTACGCCGCCACCGCGGAGGACCTCGGCCCCGAGCCGCCCGAG
>ERZ1066122.896-NODE-896-length-27711-cov-14.192906_pt1 | contig 27711 bp, 33 predicted proteins | sample MGYA00382769_ERZ1066122 | MGnify/ENA primary metagenome ERZ1066122 (study PRJEB33369, sample SAMEA5778352) | biofilm metagenome | biome: Industrial cooling water; feature: Water cooling tower basin; material: Biofilm | place: United Arab Emirates | collected... | reverse complement strand
GCATGGCGGTACCAAAAACCGCTGCCTTACCGCTTGGCTACGCCCCAGCAAGAGCCGCGCTCTATAGCGGGCCAAAAACAAATGTGAAGGGGAAAGACGCGCGAAAATCGCGTTGCGATCATGGCAAATGCCTGTCCGCGAAATCGGCAGCGCAATGGCGTTCCTTGAGCTGGGTCGCCGGATCACCCCAGGTCTTGTTGACGATCCGGCCGCGCCGCACCGCCGGGCGCACCGCGATCTCATCAACCCAGCGCTTCACATGGGTGTAATCGTCAATGCTGAGGAAGGTCCTGGCGTCGTTGTAGATCTCGCCCCACACAAAGGGCGCAAGCCAGGGGAAATTGGCAATATCGGCCAACGAGTAATCATCGCCTGCCAGAAAGCGGCTTTGCGCCAGCCTTTGATTGGCGACATCGAAGATCCGCTTGGTTTCCATCGCATAGCGATTGATCGGATATTCGTATTTCTCCGGGGCATAGGCGTAGAAGTGGCCGAACCCGCCGCCCATAAACGGCCCGCTGCCGACTTGCCAGAACACCCAGCTCAACACCTCCGCGCGCGCCGCCGGATCGGTCGGCAGGAAAGCACCGAATTTCTCGGCGAGATGCACCAGGATCGCGCCTGATTCGAACACCCGGAACGGCTCGGCACCGCTGCGATCGAGCAGGGCGGGGATTTTCGAATTGGGGTTCACGCCGACAAAGCCGCTGGTGAATTGTTCGCCTTCGCCGATATTGATCGTCCACGCATCATATTCGGCGCCGGTGTGGCCGAGTTCGAGCAATTCCTCGAGCAGGATCGTCACCTTGACCCCGTTGGGCGTGGCAAGCGAATAGAGCTGGAGAGGATTGTCCCCCACCGGCAGATCACGCTCCTCGCGCGCACCGGCGGTCGGGCGGTTGATGTTGGCAAAGCGCCCGCCGGATACGGTATCGGCGCTCCAGACCTTGGGCGGGGTGTAGGGGGCATCGGCCATGACGGGGTTCCTCTGAAAATCGCGGGGGTTGCCGGGCAGCTATAGGAACAGGCGCTTTTAACCGCTAGAGGCATAAGCCACACCGAACAGGCGCAAGAATGACACGCGAGACCCACAGCTTCTTCGATCGGCATGCGCACGGCTTTGTCCGCGTGGCGACAGCGACGCCGGCATGCCGCACTGCCGATGTGCCGTTCAATCTGGCCGGCGTGCTTGCCGAGGCGCGTCGCGCGGATGCGGCGGGTGTCGATCTGGTGGTCTTCCCCGAACTCGCGCTGTCATCCTATGCGATTGATGATCTGCTGCTTCAGCAGGCGCTGCTCGATCGGGTGGAGGAGGCGCTCGCCGAACTGGTGGCGGCGAGCGCGGATCTCGCGCCGGTGCTGGTGGTCGGCGCGCCGCTGCGCCGCGCGGGCAAGCTTTATAATTGCGCGGTTGTGATCGCGGGCGGGCAAGTGCTCGGGGTGGTGCCGAAAAGCTACCTGCCCAATTACCGCGAATTCTATGAAAAGCGCTATTTCGCGCATGGGCGCGGCTGCGTGGATCTGTGGATCGGGGTGGCGGGCGAGGAAGTGCCCTTTGGCACGGACCTGATCTTTGCTGCGGGCAATCTCGCCGGCTTCAGCTTCGGCGTGGAAATCTGCGAGGATTTCTGGGCGCCCAATCCGCCCGGCACGATGGCGGCGCTCGCCGGGGCGCTGATCGTCTGCAACCTTTCGGCCTCGCCTGTCACCATCGGGCGAGCTGATGACCGCCACCTCCATTGCCGCGCCAGCGCCTCGCGTGGGATCTGCGCCTATGCCTATTCGGCAAGCGGCCACGGCGAGAGCACCACTGATCTCGCGTGGGACGGGCAGGGCGTGATCTACGAGATGAGCGATCTGGTCGCGCAGAGCGCAAGGTTCGATCTGACGCCCGAATTGTGCATCGTCGATATTGATACGGATCGCATCGCGGCCGAGCGTCTGCGCAACCAGACCTTCGCCGATGCCGCCGAGGCTGCGGGCCACCCTGCCGATACCTATCGCAAGGTGGTGTTCGAGCATGCTGCCACCCGCAGCGATCGCACGCTGATCCGCCCGGTCGCGCGCTTCCCCTTCGTGCCCGACCGGCGCGAGAAGCTCGACGAGGATTGCTACGAGGCCTTCAATATCCAGGTCGATGCCCTGATGCGGCGCATCCAGTCGACCGGTGCCAAGAGCCTCGTGATCGGGATTTCGGGCGGGCTCGACAGCACCCACGCGCTGATTGTTGCGGCCAAGGCGTGTGACCGGCTTGGCCTGCCGCGCAGCTTCATCCGTGGCTATACCATGCCCGGCTTCGGCACCTCCGATCACACCAAGGCCAACGCGCACCGGCTGATGGCGGCGCTCGCAATCACCGCGGGCGAGATCGACATTCGCCCGGCAGCGCTGCGCATGCTCGAGGATATCGGCCACGCCTTTGCCAATGGCGAGCCGGTGCATGATGTGGTGTTCGAGAATGTGCAGGCAGGCCTGCGCACCGATTACCTGTTCCGGCTGGCGGGCCAGCATGGCGGCTTTGTTCTCGGCACCGGGGATCTCAGCGAATTGGCGCTCGGCTGGTGCACCTATGGTGTCGGCGATCACATGAGCCATTACGGCATCAATGCCGGGGTACCCAAGACGCTGATCCAGTATCTCATCCGCTGGGTGATTGCGACAGGCCAGTTCACCGATGCCTGCGGGCAGGTGCTCGATGCGATCCTCAACACCGAGATCAGCCCTGAGCTGGTGCCACCGGGTGCGGATGGCGCGATGCAATCGACCGAAAGCATGGTCGGCCCCTATGAGCTCAATGATTTCTTCCTTCACCACGTGATCCGCTATGGCCAGCGCCCCTCCAAGGTGGCGTTTCTGGCGTGGCACGCATGGCAGGATCGCGATGGCGGCTTGTGGCCTGCCGGGTTCCCGGCAGAACAGCGCCGCGCCTATGATCTGGAAACCATCGCGGTCTGGCTCGACAAGTTCTGCGCGCGGTTCTTCGGCTTCTCGCAATTCAAGCGCAGCGCCTTGCCCAATGGGCCGAAGGTCTCTTCGGCCGGGGCGCTGAGCCCGCGCGGCGATTGGCGTGCGCCATCCGATGCGGTGGCGACCGTCTGGCGCGAGGAATTGCGCAGCGCGCTCCCGCCCGAGATCGTGCGCACTTTGCCTGATCTCGGCTGACGTGCCCGCCAACCTGCCCTTTTCCGCTGTCGCGGTGCTGATGAGCTGCAACATTGCCTGGGCGCTCAATGTGGTGGTGAGCAAGATTGCGGTGGGTGAATTGGGCGTTCCGCCGCTGTTCTATACCGTGCTGCGCTCTGCGTTGGTGCTGGCGGTGCTGTTTCCGCTGCTGCGCCCCCTACCGCGCCAGCTGGGGCGGGTGCTCTTGATCGGCTTTGCTATCAGCGGCGGCAGCTTTGCTCTGCTGTTCAGCGGCTTGCGCACCGCGAGCCCTTCGGCGGCGGGGATTGTCAACTTGTCCTCGGCACCGCTCGCGGTGCTGTTCGCCGTGCTGTTTCTGGGCGAGAAAGTGGGCTGGCGGCGCGCGATCGGCATGGCGCTGACTCTGGGCGGCGTGCTGCTGGCGATGGGCAGCCCTTCGGCTGCGGGCAGCATCACCGGCCTTGCGCTGGTGTTCGGCGCGGCGGTGGTGGGGGCGCTCGGCTCGGTCTTCGTCAAGACACTGGAACTGGATGCCGTGCGCCTGCAAGCTTGGGCAGCGGTGGTCTCGCTCGGCGCGCTTGTCCCGGCGACGCTGGTGTTCGAGACGGGCCAAATGGCCGCCGTGACCGCGGCCCCGCTGGCGGTTGCCCTGTGCGCGCTGTTTGCCGGGCTGGTGGTATCAGTGGGCGCGCATTCGGCTTATTTCCTGATCCTCCAGCGTCACGACGCCAATGTGGTGGTGCCGCTCACGCTGATGACCCCGTTGCTCACGATTGCCTTCGGCGCGTGGCTGACAGGGGATGCCATCGGCTGGCCGCTGATTGCCGGCGGCGTGCTGGCAATGGTGGGTGTTGCCGTGATCGTGGTGCGCCCCAGCGCGACCTTGTTCAAGCCGCTGCTGGTGCGCTCGCGTTTTTAATTGCGCTTCATGCCACCCACCCGGCCACCATAGCCTGATGGTACGATTGGTGTCCGGGTGGGGAGGCGGGGTGGGTGGTATGCTCGTTAACGCCTCAGCCGATCAGTTCGGCGACCTTGGCGTGGGCGGCAGCGATCTTTTCTTCCGCGCCTTCGCCCATGATCCCGTCCGCCGCGATCGTGGTGATATCGGTGATGCCGAGGAAGCCGAGGAAGAAGGTCAGCCAACGGCTCATGAAATCAAACTCGGCGCCCACCGGTGTGCCGCCGCTGGCAATCGCGAGATAGGCCTTCTTGCCGGTCAGCAAGCCTTCCGGCCCGGTTGCCGTGTAGCGGAAGGTGGTGCCCGCGCGGGCCACCAGATCGGCCCAGGCTTTGAGCGTGGCGGGCGGGCCGAAATTGTAGATCGGGGTTGCGATCACGATGGTATCGGCCGCCTGCAATTCGGCGATCAGCGCATCGGCAATCGCCGCCAGTTCGGCCTGCTCGGGGGTGCGATCAGCCGCCGGGGTCAGGTTGGCGCCAAACCGCGCGGCGCTCACGAACGGCAGATCATTGGCCGCCAGATCGCGGGCCACCACGCGCGCGCCGGTCTTGGCAGCAAGGCCGTGGGCGAGCTTGTCGCCAAACCCGCGCGAGACGCCCTCGGCGCCGTTGATGCTGGTGGTGATGTAAAGAAGATTGGCCATGTCAGAAGGCTCCTGTCGGGATGAAAGAAAAAGGGGTGGAGCCGGCCGGGGAGGGAGAGCAACCGGCCGGCTCCGGGGGGGGGAAGGTCAGGCCGCGTCGACCAGCACCACTTCGCTGTCTTCCAGCGCGGTGATGGTCACTTCGGCCAATTGGGTGATGGCAACGCCGTCGCGCGCCTTGGCTTCGACCGAGTCGATCCGCACCTTGCCCGTCGCGGGGACGAGATAAAGGTGCCGATCGGCCGAGCGCGGGGTGTAGGTGACGCTTTCACCCGCCTTGATCGTGGCGCCAAGCACGCGGGCATCGGCACGGATCTTCAGCGCGTCATTATCGTTCGCCACACCGCTCGCCAGCGGGACAAAAGCGCCGTTGCGGCTGTCCTTGGGGAACTGACGTGCGCCCCAGCTCGGCTCGCCGCCGCGTTCATCCGGGATGATCCAGATCTGGAACAGCGTGGTATCCTCGCTTTCCAGATTGAATTCCGAATGGCGCACGCCGTTGCCCGCGCTCATCACCTGGACATCGCCTGCTTCGGTGCGGCCTTCATTGCCCATGCTGTCGCGGTGGGTGATGGCGCCCTTGCGGACATAGGTGATGATTTCCATGTCGCTGTGCGGGTGAGTGGGAAAGCCGGTGCCCGGCGCGATGGTGTCATCATTCCACACCCGCAGCGCGCCCCAGTGGACGCGGGCCGGATCGTGGTAATGCGCAAACGAGAAGTGATGATGCGCATCAAGCCAACCGTGATTGGCATTGCCGAGTGTTTCAAAGGGACGAAGTTCGATCATGTCGTGTCTCCTTATCCGAGGTTGAAACGGCAGATAGGCGGGAAAGTTCGAACGGATAAGTGCGATAAAACTTGCCAAGATGTTCGGATAATCCGAACATAGCGCACATGAAGCTTGGTGAACCTTCGCTCGATCACTTGCGCATCTTCATTGCCGTGGCCGCGCATGGCAGCTTTGGCGGGGCGGCCAAGGCGATGGGCCGCGCGGTCTCGGCGGTGTCTTACGGGATTGCCCAGCTTGAAGCGCAGCTTGGCCTCACGCTCTTCACCCGCGAAGGCTCGCGCCGTCCGGTGCTGACCGCGGCGGGCGAAGGCCTGCTGCCCGAAGCGCGCAGCATTGCCGATGGCGTGGATGCGCTGCTCGCCAAGGCGCGCTCGCTTCATGCCGGGCAGGAGCCTTCGCTCACACTGGTGATCGATGTCATGGTGCCGAGCGAAGTGACCGCGCATGTGCTCGGCGAATTTCGCCGGATGTTCCCGACCTGCGCGCTGACCTTGCGGATCGAGGGGCTGGGCGCGGTCGCCTCCTGCCTGATCGAAGGCGGGGCCGATCTCGCGATTGGCGGGCCGGTGATTGGCGAGCATCCCGGGATGGAGCGGCAGGCCGTGGGCGAAATTGATTTGATCCCGGTCGCCGCGCCAACCCATCCCTTGGCGCAAGGCCCGATCGCACCGGGGGAAAGCCGCCGCCATCTGCAATTGGTGCTGACTGATCGCTCACCTCTGACCGAGGGGCGCGAATTCTCGGTGCTCAGTCCCTCGACATGGCGGCTGGGTGATCTGGGCGCCAAGCATTCGCTGCTGATCGAAGGGCTCGGCTGGGGCAATATGCCGCGTGCCATGGTGGCGGGCGATCTCGCAGCGGGAAGGCTGGTCGAGCTCGACCTGCCCGAACAGCCCGGCGCGCGCTATCGCCTGTCGGCGCTGTGGCGGCGCGACACGCGGCTTGGCCCGGCGGCGAGCTGGCTGGTCGATGCGTTCCGGGAGGGGCTATGATGGGGTTTCAGAACCCGGACGCTTTAGCAGCGACGTGCCGCGCCGTCCGGTGCGCCCGGCAATCGTAATTCACTTGTGCCCGAACGCGTCTTAGCGACGGCGCAACCAAGCAATGGCTTCGTTTCTGGTGTCGAAAAATTCGACCTCGATGCCTTGGCTCAATCGGCGGTATTGCAGCTTCACGAGGACGGGCGCGGAGACGATCGCAACGCGTTGCAGCCCGTATTTCCGAGACATCATAAGGTGATTGCGAATAGCCTCGCCCGTTTGGCGGTCTTGAGGCAAGAACCCTTCCATTTCGCCCAAGACGCGAATGGGGGTTCGCTGCGCGACAATGGGGGCCGCGGCTTCGTTCAACTCGCGCAGGAACGCCTGCATCTCCCCAAGCTTCCAGAACCCACCTATCTCGAAATAGACCTCGCCCCTTTCGACGTCCCGGGTGACTTTGTAGTTTTTTGTCAAAGCGTTCATGCCCAGCAATATGCCCTCATCGCTTTAACGAGATATTACATACCACCCGCACGTGGCGTGCGCGCGCCGGTCTGTGCGATACCGAAAGCGACAGTTCCGTCCCCTGCCTGCCACGGCGCGAGCGCCTCTCTCCACAGCGCGAGGTCGAGCCATTCGGGCATCAGGCCCGCCTCTGCTGGGAGCGCCTCAACGCACTGATCGCGAGCATTGTGAGGATCGCCGGGAACAGCCACGGCTGCGTTAGGGCGACCACCTCACGATGAGCCTCGATCCAGCCAAGGCCAGCTTTGCCAAGCCACCAGCTGACGGCCATTAATGACGCGGCCGCCACAAGTGCAAAAAGCCCCAAAACTGCTTTCAGCATCGGCATGCTCCATTTGATATTATTGAAAAATATCAGTTGATAAGGAGTCGTTCAAGCGGCCGGATCAGCTTGTCGGAGTGATGTGTGCTGGCCCGAACAGCACCGCCGCATCGCCTGCTTGCCACGGCGCGAATTTGGGCATGATCGCCTTGAAGAGTTCTGATGCGAGGTGCCCTTCCAGCCATGCGGTGAGCCGGGGCAAGGACTGTTGGCCGAACCAGTCGGGATCAATCCCCGCGAACTGCCGGACAAACGGGAAAACTGCGATATCGGTGAGGCTGCGGCTTTCCCCGCATAACTGCGCCGCGTTCGCCAGCCGCGCGTCGAGCGGGAGCAGCAGCGTCAGGGCTGCGGCGCGGTGGTCAAGCCCATCGGCGGCATAGCGGGTGGGATATTTGGCGCGGTCGAGATGGTGCTTGAACGGCCCGTCATTGGCCGCAATCAGCGCGGCATCATCCCCCGCGAGCCAGCCTTCCGGATCATGCTGCGCCAAGGCCCAGCGCATGATGGCAAGGCTTTCGTCGATCACCGTTCCATCGGGGAGCACCAATACGGGAACCGTCGCCTTGGGCGAGGCGGCGGCAAGCGCGGGCGGCTTGGCCGCGAGCTTCACCTCGCGCAATTCGACCGTGATACCCGCCACCCACAAGGCCATGCGCGCGCGCATCGCATAGGGGCAGCGGCGGAACGAATAGAGGATCGGCAGCGCGCTCATGCGCTGTCGGGCGCTGCGCAGGCCGCGCATGTCTCGCCCGGCAGCACCGCGCGCCCGCAGGCGCGGCACATCGTCGCCGTGCCGGGGGCAAGGCCGTGGCCAAGGCTCACCCGTTCATCGAAGACGAAGCATTCGCCCTGCCACAGGCTCGCTTCCGCCGGCACCTCTTCGAGATATTTGAGGATCCCGCCCTTGAGGTGATAGACCTCGGCGATGCCTTCGGCGCGCAGGAAGCTGGTCGATTTCTCGCAGCGGATGCCGCCGGTGCAGAACATCGCAACACGTTTCTTGCCTTCGAGCAAGGTGTCGCGATGCGCGCGAAACCACGCCGGAAAATCCCGAAAACTGCGCGTTTCGGGATCAACGGCGCCCGCAAAGGTGCCAATCGCAACCTCGTAGGCATTGCGGGTGTCGATCACCAGCGTATCGGGATCGCTGATCAGCGCATTCCAATCATGCGGTGCGACATAGTGGCCGACCGACAAGGCGGGATCGATATCAGGTTCGCCCATGGTCACGATCTCGCGCTTCACGCGCACCTTCATGCGCTGGAACGGCATGGCGGGCGCGGCGGAGACTTTGACATCGCAGCTCGCACAACCCGGCAGCGCGCGGATCTGCGCCAGCACCGCGTCGAGCGCCTGCGCATCGCCCGCAATCGTGCCGTTGATCCCTTCGCGGGCGAGCAGCAGCGTGCCCTTGATGCCGCGGGCTTCGCATGCGCCCAGCAGCGGCGCGCGCAGGGCGGCGGGATCATCAAAGCGGGTAAAACAGTAGAGCGCCGCAACGGTCACGGCGCCGGTTTGAGGCGTGGTCAAACCCGCATCACCCAGCCGTGCGGATCGGGGGCGCGGCCGTGCTGGATATCGACCAGCCGTTCGCGCATCTTGGCGGTCATCTGCCCGATGCCGCCCGCGCCAATGTGGAATTCGCCATCGGGCGAGGCAACCGTGCCGACCGGCGTGACCACCGCCGCCGTGCCGCAAGCCATGGTTTCGAGCAGCAGGCCGCTTTCAGCCTCGGCGCGCCACTGGTCGATCGAATAGGCCTCTTCGCGCACGTCGAGGCCTTCCTCGCGCAACATGGCAATCAGCGAGTCGCGGGTGATGCCGGGCAGGATCGTGCCGGTCAGCGGCGGGGTGATGACACTGCCATCCGCGCGCACGAAGAACAGGTTCATGCCGCCCAGTTCCTCGACCCATTTGTGCTCGATCGCATCAAGGAACACCACCTGATCGCAGCCCTGCGCCGTCGCCTGCGCCTGCGGGACGAGCGAGGCGGCATAATTGCCGCCGGTCTTGGCCGCGCCGGTGCCGCCGGGGGCCGCGCGGACATAATCCTGCGCCACCCAGATCTTGACCGGGTTCACGCCCTTCTTGAAGTAATTGCCCGCGGCCGAGATGATGACAATGAATTTGTATTGCTTGGCCGGACGCACGCCGAGGAAGGCTTCCGAGGCAAACATAAAGGGCCGGATATAGAGCGAACCGCCTGCAATCGGCGGCAGCCAGGCCGCATCGGCCGTCACCAGCGCGCGCACCGCCGCGAGGAACAGCGCTTCGGGAATTTCCGGCATCGCCATGCGCCGTGCGCTGGCGTTGAACCGCGCCGCGTTTGCTTCGGGCCGGAACAGGGCAAGCCCGCCGTCGGCATGGGCAAAGGCTTTCATGCCTTCAAAGATTTCCTGCGCATAATGCAGCACGCTTGCCGCCGGATCGAGCGCGATGGCTTCGCGCGGGCCGATCACCGGGGTCTGCCAGCCGCCTTTGGCCTCGTCGTAATCGATCACCACCATGTGATCGGTGAAGACCGTGCCGAAACCGGGATCAGCGATCAGCTGTTCGCGAGTCGCATCAGGGGTCGGCGAGGGGTGGGGGATGCGCGTGAAGTCCATGACTTGCGCCTAATCCCGCGCGGCCATTAGAGCAAGATGAGTGTTCGGCGCGCAGGCCCGTTGCGGCGTGCGCCTTGCCTGCACAACATGAAAAGGGCGCTTCCAGCCCGTCGGTGGAAACGCCCTTTCATGGTCAGCGGCCAGGAAGTGCCGCTCACGAAGCCTCTAAGGGTAGTGGAAATTACCGATAGTGCCTCGCGGGGAAACTTGCCGACCTCTCTGCTGAACCATGAGACATCGGATCACCTCCTTTCGCGCTACTAGCCAAGACCCCGCGTTTCACCGGGGGCCGAGAGCCGCGTTCGCCGCTGGCCTCAATGTCAGTTGTGAATCATTGCGCGGCCAAGGACAAGACTTGAAAAAAGTTTTTCCCAAGTCAGAATAAAAGTTCTGGTGTTGCGCAGCGCCGCACCGGCTTCAGCGGCAATCCTCGATCACCCGCGCGACTTCCGGCCATGATGGCAGGTAGAGCGGGTTCAGCCCATCGGCTTCAACGGCAAAACGGCCGCGCGCAAAGGCCATGGCATCGAGCAACGAATCATCGTTCGCCAGCACGACCAGGGTTTCGCGCCCCGCCGCCTCGCCTTCTAAGGTGCGGGTGGCCGTATGGCTGCGGATGGTGACGCGCGGGCCGGGCCCGCCGCTTTCCGGCAGCGACAGCACCACATTGCGGCGATCGGCAAAGCAGCGCAGCCGCGCGAGCGGCTGATTGGCCGTGCCGACAAACACCGCCTCGGTGTAAGCGCCTTGCGGGCCATAGCGCCACGTGCCGGGTGTCTGCGGGGCATCGGCCCAATTGCTGACCGGCGGTGCAGGCGGAACGCGGCTTGGCGCAGGCGCCGGAGCAGCCGATGGCCGCGGGGCGGGCAGGGGGTGCGGCGGCATACCCGCCGGGACACATGCGGCCAGCGCGGCGCTCAGACCAAGCGCGGCGGCGATCTTCGCATCAAGCCTGAAGTCTGATCCTTTCATGCCGCTTCAATGCAGGCTATCGCATCGCGCGTCCATGACCAAATCCGCTCCCCCCGCCAAAAAGCGCCGCGTCGATCAGCTGCTCACCGAAGGCGGTCTCGCCGAAAGCCGCGCCCGTGCACAGGCACTGGTGATGGCCGGGCTGGTGTTCGCTGGCGACGTCAAGATCGACAAGCCGGGCCAGCAGATTGCGGCAGACAGCACGCTCGAGGTGCGCGGGCGCGATCATCCATGGGTCAGCCGCGGCGGGATCAAGCTTGCCCATGCGCTTGCGCATTTCGCGCTTGATCCGGCGGGCGCGGTGGCGATGGATATCGGCTCGTCCACCGGAGGCTTTACCGATGTGCTGCTGACGCACGGGGCTGCGCATGTCTTTGCTGTCGACAGCGGCACCAACCAGCTGGCCTGGAAGCTGCGCGAGGATCCGCGCGTCACCGTGCTCGAGCAGACCAGCGCGCGGATCCTGACCCCTGATCAGATCAACCGCCCCTGCAACTGGGTGGTGTGCGATGCCAGTTTCATCGCGCTGGCCAAGGTGCTGGAACGCCCGCTCGCGCTCGCTGCGCCGCAATGCCAGCTTGTCGCGCTGATCAAGCCGCAATTCGAAGTCGGGCGCGAGGAAGTGGGCAAGGGCGGAGTGGTGCGCGATCCGGCGCTGCACGAACGGGTGTGTGACGAGGTGCGCGGCTGGATCGAAGGTCTCGGCTGGCGCGTTCAGGGGATCGTTGAAAGCCCCATCACCGGGCCGCAGGGCAATGTCGAATTCCTGATTGCCGCGCAGCGCGGTTGACACAGGCAACAAAAAACCGGCAGCAACCCTAAGATTGCTACCGGCTTTTTTGTTCCGTTACCCGGTGCGAGGCACCGGGTCGGCAAGCTTTACAGCTTACTGAGCCGGGGTGGCTTCAGCAGCCGGAGCAGCGGCGTCAGCGGCCGGAGCAGCGGCGTCAGCAGCCGGAGCAGCAGCTTCACCTTCAGCCGGAGCAGCAGCGGCGTCAGCAGCCGGAGCTTCTTCGGTCGCCATGGCGTCTTCAGCAACGGCGGTGGTGTCGGCTTCGGTGGCGGCTTCTTCAGCGGCCGGCGAGCAAGCGACGGTGGCGACGGCGAGACCGGCGACGGCGATCAGAGCAGAAAACTTCTTCATGGTGCATTTCCCCATAAATTGGGCCGCGAGGCCCAGTTGAATTCGAGCGCGAAGAGACTTTTCCTGCCGACCGCGCTCCGAATCACGGCAAGAATGTGGCAAGGATTAGCAGAAAATGTGGCCGCGTCACCTGCATTTCGCATCGGTTCGGACAAAATGTGGCAAAAAACGGGGGAAAGTGCCTTATTCTCTGCCGGGCCTGCCGCATACGCTTGGCAGTGATGGCCCGGCTCATGTATCCGGGCCATGAAAGGGAGTCCCTATGAACTTGCTAGCATCCAGAGAACAGTTGCGGGCCAGCCTCATGCGGTGGTCGCTGTTTCTGGTGCCTCTGATCGTGCTGCTCGGTTTTGCAGCGGGCAAGGTCGCAGGGCCGGATACGCTGTGGTTCCAGAACCTGGTGAAGCCGGCGATCTATCCGCCGCCGCCGGTGTTCGGGATCGTCTGGTCGGTGCTTTATGTCATGATCGGCTTCGCGCTCGCTCTGGTGACAAGCGCATGGGGCGCCGATGGGCGCGGGCTCGCGATCCTGGCCTTTATCGCGCATTTCATCGGCAATCTGGCGTGGACCACCGTGTTCTTCGGCATGCAGAACATCGTCGGCGGGCTGATGGTGCTGGGTTATGCGGTGGTGACACTGCTGGTGGTGATGGCGCTGTTCTGGCGGGTGCGCAAACTGGCGGCCTTGTTGCTGGTGCCCTATCTCGCCTGGGCGAGCTTTGCCACGGCGCTCAACTACCAGTTCATGGTCGAAAACCCCGATGGCGGCGTCGCCGGAGATGGCGGCGCGGTTCAGCGGGTGAAATTGTAAGGCACCCGCCTCTGGACAAGGCGCGGGCGGCTTGCCACATAGCCTCCCATGCAAAGCCAGAACCCGATCCTCGCCGACCTCGTCAAACTCGCCAACAGCGCTGCTGGCACCGTTGCCGGCATGACCCGTGAAGCCCGCGAAACCGCGCGCGAGCGGCTGCGTGAACGGATGGGCGGGGTCGATTTTGTCAGCCGCGAGGAATTCGACACGGTCAAGGCCATGGCGCAGAAGGCGCGTGAGCAGGCCGATACGCTGGCGGCCAAGGTGGCCGAGCTTGAAGCGGCGCTTGCCAAGAAAAAGTAAGCCCTGAACCGGGCGTCGCAGCGATGCATCTGCGCGCCTCTGCTATTCTGGTTGCTGCCCGCCCGCATGGCGAGACCGGCGCGATTGCGCGCGCGCTGACCGCCGATCACGGGCTTGTCGCCGGATATGTTGCGGGTGGACGCGGGCGGCAGATGCGCTCGGTCATGATTCCCGGCAATCGGGTCGCGCTGGATCTGGCCGCGCGATCGGCCAATCAATTGCCCTTTGCCCGGCTTGAACTGGAACATAGCCGCGCCCCGTGGATGACAGAGCCGCTCCCCGCTGCGGCAATCACATGGGTCTGCGCGCTCACGGCCGCGGCCTTGCCCGAACGCGCGCCTTTTCCGCCGCTCTATGATGCGCTCGATGCGCTGCTTGACGCCATCTGCGTTGCGCCCTCGGCGCGCGGGTGGCTCGCCGCACTCCATGCCTATGAGGCGATGCTGCTCGCAGCGATGGGCTATGGCGAGCGGGCCTCGGGCTTGCGCCCCGATCCTGCGGCCTCTGCCGAGGCGCAGCTTGCCGCGCTCCACGCGCTCGAAATGCCGCTTGCCCACTACCTGCTTGATGATGCGCGCGGCGATGTTATGGCCGCGCGCAGAATGCTTATGGAGCGGTTGGCGCGCATCATGTGACGTGCGCTTGCGGCGCCGGTCATAGCGAAAAGGACGCGCATGAAGGTTGCAGTTCTGCCCGGTGACGGGATCGGCCCTGAAGTCACCGCCGAAGCGGTCGGCGTGCTGGAAGCGCTCGGGCTTACCGGGCTGACACTGACCCATGCCGATGTCGGCGCGGCGGCCTTGCGCGCCCATGGCCACCCGCTGCCCCCGGCCACGCTCGAAGCGGCGCGCGCCGCGGATGCGGTGCTGTTCGGCGCGGTCGGCGATCCGGACTGCGACACGCTGGAACGGCATCTTCGCCCCGAACAAGCGATCCTTGGCCTGCGCAAGGAGCTTGATCTGTTTGCCAATCTGCGCCCGGCGAAGGTGTTTGCGGGGCTTGAGCACCTCTCCCCGCTGCGCGGCGATGTGGCAGGCGCGCTTGATCTGCTGATCGTGCGCGAGCTGACCGGCGATGTCTATTTCGGTGCCAAGGGCCAGCGGATCAATGATCAGGGCGCGCGCGAGGGCTGGGACGCGATGAGCTATGCCGAACCCGAAGTGCGCCGCATCGCCCATGTGGCGTTTCGGGCGGCGGCTGCCGCTGGCCAGCCGCTCACCAGCGTCGACAAGGCCAATGTCCTCGAAACGAGCCAAGTGTGGCGCGATGTGGTGGTGGACGTGGCAGGGGAATACCCCGGCGTGACGCTGGATCACATGTATGTTGATAATGCCGCGATGCAGCTTGTCAGCCATCCCGGCCGCTTCGGGGTGATGGTGACGGGCAATCTGTTCGGCGACATTCTGTCCGACCTTGCGAGCGCCTGTGTCGGCTCGATCGGGCTGCTGCCAAGCGCCTCACTCGGGTCGCGCCAGACCGCGCATGGCACTTTCGGCCTGTACGAGCCGATCCACGGCAGCGCGCCCGATATTGCCGGTCAGGGCAAGGCCAATCCGATGGCAACGATCCTGTCTGCGGCGATGATGCTGCGCCATTCCTTCGGGCGCGAGGCCGAGGCCGCGCGGATCGAAGCTGCTGTCGCCCGCGCGCTGGCCGATGGCATTCGCGGCGGCGATCTGGGCGGCAGCCACGGCACCGCCGCGATTGGCGAAGCGGTGCGCGTGCGGCTCTGACTCTCCCGGCGGTGGGCGCCAGTTATGGTTTATAAAGGATTATGGTGCATCAGGAGGGCATGGATCAGGCCTTCTTTGTGCACTCCGGCAGCTGTGATGGTGAACCCGCGGACGATGGGGCGGCACTGGCGCCCATGACGCTTGAACTCGCCATCATCCTGCCCACGCTCAACGAACGCGGCAACCTTGCGCCGCTGGTCGAGCGGATTGACCGTGCGATGGGCGCGGCGGCGGTCTGGGAAGTGATCATCGTCGATGATGACAGCCGCGATGGCACGGCGGACGAAGCGCGCGCGCTTGCGCTGGTGGACAAGCGCGTACGCGTGATGCAGCGCATTGGTCGCCGCGGCCTCGCGAGCGCGGCGATCGAAGGCTTTTGCGCCACCGCCGCACCGTTTGTGGCGGTGATGGATGCCGATCACCAGCATGATCCCGCGCTCCTGCCGGGGATGCTGGCCGCGCTCCGATCGGGTGAGGCCGAAATCTGCGTGGCCAGCCGCTTTGCCGAAGGGGCGAGCACCGCCGATTGGGCCGCGCCCGAGCGCGAGAAGCTGTCCACCTATGCCAATGCTGTCGCCCGCAAGATCACCGGAGTGGCGCTCAGCGATCCGATGAGCGGCTATTTCATGCTCCCCGCCGCGACCGCGCGCAGGCTTGCGCCGCGCCTGTCGGGGATCGGCTTCAAGATCCTGCTCGATCTGCTGGCGACGGCGGATGCGCCGATGCAGGTCAAGGAATTCCCTCTTAATTTCGCGGCGAGGCGTGAAGGAGAAAGCAAGCTGGACCGAGCCATTCTGTTCGATTTCCTCGCCGGGCTGTTCGACAAGACGCTCGGCAAGGTGATCCCGACCCGTTTTGCGCTGTTCGGGACCGTGGGCGCGCTCGGGGTGGTGGTGCACTTCATGGTGCTCTCGGTGCTGCTCTTCATGCTGGGAGAGCGCTTTGCCATCGCCCAGACAGGGGCCGTGTTGGTGGCGATGAGCTTCAACTTCTGGCTCAACAACTGGCTGACCTACCGCGACAAGCGGCTGGTGGGCTTCGTCCCGCTGCTGCGGGGCTGGCTCGGCTTCATCGCGACCTGCGCGGTCGGGGCCTTCGCCAATGTCGCGATCGCGACCTTCATGGAAGGCCAGGGCGTGTTCTGGGCGCTGTCGGCGCTGGCGGGGATCGTGGTCGGCTCGGTGTGGAACTACGCCCTGTCGAGCCGCTTCGTGTGGGGCCGGTTCTGAGGCGCTAGCGCCAACTTTCCAGCCACGTCCAAGCAGCAAAGCTCATCGGCCCATCAAGCGGTGCGGCGGAGAGCACCGGTAGGAACACCGCAAACAGCGCCAGCGAGGCGGCAGGCACACTCCATGCCAGCCAGCCGATGCGGGGGATCGCCCGCAGGTCCGCCAGTGCCAGCGCCAGCGCACCGAGCAGAAACGTGCTTGGCATCAGATAGTGGTAATAGAACTGCACCGGCTTGGGCGCGATCACCCACAGGCCAAGGCTGACCGCATAGCCGATCACGCAGGCGAGCATGGCGGCATGGCGGCGGGTGAGCCCGCGATAGCCGCACCAGAGCAGCGCGGGCAGCCCGGCGAGCATTGTCAGCGGATTGCCAATCAGCATCACCCCGCGCTGCGCCCCATCGGCGAATTCGTAGAGATACCAGATGCCGCGGGTGTTCAGCACCCATTGCGGCCAGGTGCTCATATAGGTGTGCGGGGTCACGACCGAGGCTTGCAGCCGCAGCATTTCGATCTGCGCGCCGATCAGCCCATGCGCGGTGACGAGGGAAGGGCGCAGCAAATTGCCCATCTGGTAGGCGGGCAGGAAGGTGAGCGCATAGACCGCAAGCGGCACCAGTCCGAGCCAGCCAAAAGCCTCGACCAGTGTGATCCCCGGCACCGGCGCACCGCGACGGCTCAGCAACAGGCGGCGGCGCCCGGCCATGGCCCTTGCCACCAGAAATCCGATTCCCGGCAGCATCGCAAGCGGCGCGGCGTTCCACTTGGATGCAATCGCCAGCCCCAGTATCACCCCGGTCAGCGCGAGCCGCCAGCGGCCCGTTTCAGGCTGACGGCAGGCCGCTGCAAATTGCCATGCCGCGATCAGCAGGAACGCGGCCATGAAGATATCGAGCATCGCAATGCGCGCATGGACGAACAGCGGAAAGCCGCTCGCCAGCAGCACGCCGAAGGCTATCACCGCATAGCGGTTCAAGCTGGCATGCCACATGGCCCGCATCGCCGCGCCCACCGCGACAATACCCGCGATCAGCGGCATGATCCGCCAGCCGATCGCATCATCGCCCAGCACCGCCATACCAAGCGCGATCAGATATTTGCCAAGCGGGGGATGCTCGGGGTTGAGCCAGCCACCCTGCCCTGTTTGCCAACACGCCAGCAATTCGCGCGCGGCGGGGACATAATGCACCTCGTCAAAATAGGGGTGCGAGGGCAGGCTCAACCGCCACGCCACCGCCACCCCGAAGACGAGCGGAATGATCAGGCACCACCACGCCGGATCACGCGGGTGGGACGGGTGGGGTAACGGCGCGGATGCCATGGCGTGAGAGGATCAGGCCGTTGCCTCTTGCTCGGCGGCGCGCTCCAGCCAGAATAGCCGTGCGGCCATCGCCAACAGGCCAATGCTCGCGGTGATCGCCACGAACAGCGCCCAGAGCGGCAGGTTCATGCCCACCTTGCGTGCGCGCGGCGCGATCAGGAACAGGGCGAGGGTCACGGCGAAGAGCAAGTCCCACCACACTTGCACGCCCCACATATTGGTCGAATGGTTTTCGAAAACCGGCAAAAGGCCGTCGGCAAAGATCGTGCCTGCCGAATAGGCCGCAAAGCCGGCGCACAAGGCGGCGGCCAGCGCGGCGCTGCCGATCTTCTGGTCGCGCAGGACAATGCTGCCCATGGCCAGCAGGGCGACCAGTAAACCGCCTGCAAACAAGGCGATAAGCGGAGTGAGCGTAAAGTCCATGTGCATTGCGTCCCCAAGATGGAATGAGCCTGTCGCTTAGACCAAGACTGCTGAAATGTGCAGCAAAACTTGCGGGGGCCTGAAAGCGCGACTAATCGCATCGCCCATGAAGAAGACCACTGGCATGAACCGCGCTGTCACCCGCACCTGGCGCCCCGCAACGCAGGCCGTGCGCGGCGGCACATGGCGCAGCGAACATGGTGAGACGAGCGAGGCGATCTTCCTCTCCTCGGGCTATACCTATGACAGCGCCCAGATCGTCGCGGATCGCTTTGCAGGCGAGGCCGAGGGCATGACCTATTCGCGCCTCCAGAACCCGACGGTGGCGATGCTCGAGGAACGGATCGCGCTGCTTGAAGGCGCCGAGGCTTGCCGTGCGCAGGCGAGCGGCATGGCAGCGATGACCGCTGCTTTGCTGTGCCAGCTTTCGGCAGGCGATCACGTGGTCGCCGCGCGTGCGGCGTTCGGCAGCTGCCGCTGGCTGGTCGATCAATTGCTCCCCCGTTTCGGGGTGGAAACCACCGTGATCGACAGCGCGGATGATGCCGCTTGGGAAGCCGCGATCCGCCCCAACACCAAGGTGTTCTTCTTCGAGACCCCGGCCAATCCGACGCTGGATATCGTCAACATGCAGCATGTCTGCGATCTCGCCCGCGCGCACGGAATCACCACCGTGGTCGACAATGCCTTTGCCTCGCCGGCCTTGCAGCGCCCGATGGAATTTGGCGCGGATGTCGTGGCCTATTCGGCGACCAAGCTGATGGACGGGCAGGGCCGGGTGCTGGCGGGGGCGATCTGCGCCTCGCAGCAATGGATCGATGAGGTGCTGATGCCGTTCCAGCGCAACACCGGGCCGATCCTTTCCGCTTTCAACGCGTGGGTGGTGCACAAGGGGCTGGAGACGCTGGATCTGCGCGCCCACCGGCAGAGCGGGAATGCCGTGAAGCTGGGCGAATTCCTCGAACCGCGCATTGTCGCGGCAGGCGGGCGGATGCTCCATCCTGGTCTCAAGAGCCACCCGCGCCACGATCTTGCGACGGCGCAGATGGATGCAACCGGGCCGATCTTCGCCTTCGATGTCGGCACCCGCGGGCGGGCCTTTGCGCTGCTCGATGCGCTGGAATTGATTGATATTTCGAACAATATCGGCGACGCGCGGTCGCTGATGTGCCATCCTGCCTCGACCACCCATGCCAATATGGGCGACGAGGCCCGCGCCGAGATGGGTGTGACCGATGGCTTGCTGCGCATCAATGTCGGGCTTGAGGATATTGCCGATCTTGTCGAGGATATCGATCAGGCGCTGACCCGCGCCGGGATCTGAGGGGACGCATGATGAGCAAGCGCGTGGAACTGGTGTTCGATTTCGTCAGCCCCAACGCCTATCTGGTGTGGTGGCCGCTGCGCGAGCTGGTGGATCGTTACGAGGCCGAACTTGATGTGGTGCCCGTGTTTCTCGGCGGGATGCACAAGCTCACTGGCAATGCGCCGCCGATGATCCGCGATGCCGAGGTCAAGGGCAAGAACGCCTATGCCATGCTCGAGATGAACCGCTTCATCGCCAAGCATGGTCTCGGCAAATACCGGATGCATCCGCAGTTTCCGTTCAATTCCATTCTGTTGCAGCGCATGCTTTATGCGGCGTGCGAGGATGGGCGCGGCGTCCAATTCGTTGAAAGCCTGCTGCGTGCGATCTGGGAAGAGGGTCTCGACATCAGCAACCCTGATGCCGTGGGCGCGGCGGTGACGGCGGCGGGCTTTGATGCTGGTGATCTCTTCGCCCGCGCGCAGGGCGATGCGGTAAAGCAGGGCCTTGCCGCCAACACTGATGCGGTTGTCGCGCGCGGCGCCTTCGGCATCCCGACAATGTGGGTGGGTGACGAGATGTTCTTCGGCAAGGAACGCCTCGGCCAGATCGAGGAATTGCTTGCTGAGAGGTAAGCGGGTGCTTGTTTGGCAGGGTTGGACTTCCATTCATGCGTTTGGAAAGGCTTGCTTGCGGGCTGAAAAGCTCCGCCTGCCTTGATGATAGGAGCGCTAGGCTTCGCGTCAGAATGTGATGTGGCAGAGAGCCCAGAATTCTCCCATAATCCCGAAATCGTTAGCTTTATCGCATAAACCGGGTGGGCGAAACGCGCTTTTCAAGTTAAGGTCCGGGCACGTTTGCTTGAAGGGCCGCAGCCATGTTCAATTCGTGCGAGCGTCGCGAACATGCGACGCCCTATGCTTTACCGCGTGACGTTACTTCAGTGGATGAACGTCATTTTTACCACACCATTGATGTGCCGGGTCATGGCACTGCTAAAGGCGAGTGGGATCTGCGCGGTGCGATTGCGTCCTACCTTGGTCATTTCGACTTTGGCGGCAAGCGCGTCCTCGATGTCGGAGCGGCCTCCGGGATCCTGTCGTTCTACATCGAACAGCAGGGTGCCGAGGTCGTGTCTTTCGACCTTTCGGACGAATTCGACTGGGATATTGTTCCGTTCGCGGTCAATAATCATGAAGCGTGCCGGATGGATCGCCGATCCCATATCAAACGGATCAACAACAGCTATTGGTTTTGCCACAAGGCCTTCGGATCCCACGCAAAAATGGTCAACGGGAGCGTCTATGACATCCCTGATTCCATAGGTCCGGTTGATGTGGCGGTGTTCGGCAGCATTTTGCTTCACCTGCGCGATCCATTTCTGGCATTGGAAAGCGGAGCGCGGTTGGCGAATGAGGCGATGATTGTTGCCGACGTGTCGCCCTGTGGTCGTATCGGCAGCCGTTTTCTGAAGCGTCCGCGCTTCATGCCAAAGGCCGATCGCCCCGATTGGGTGACTGACGGGTGGTTTCGGCTCCCTCCCTTGCTGGTCACGGAATATCTGAAGATACTGGGATTCCCCAACAGCGCCGTGTCGTGGGGAAGTTATTGGTATCGGGATCGAAAAGTGCCGATCTACACCGTAGTCGCGCGGCGATGAGCCAATGTGATCGCATTTGAGGTAAACGCCTATGGGGCGTCCGAAGCCGAAAGTCGGCGTTTGCTTAGCGCGTCTTGTAACCCAGAACATCCCCATGGTTTGGCGGTCTCCAACGCTGGCCTATCCCGCCTGCACCGCTTCGAGCGGCACATCCATGATCGGATACAGCCGCCAATCAGCCCAGTCGTAGTGCCACCATTCATTGGCGAGCGGGATGAAGCCTTCGGCGACCATCCATGCCTCCAGCATCCGGCTCGCGGCCAGAGCCTCGGCAGGGGCATGGGTGTTTGACCGGTAGGCCGCCGGGGTGAAATCATCATAGGCGCTCGGCATCACCACCTCGATCCCGTTGCGGTGCAGCGACAGATCAATCGAACAGCCCCGATTGTGGCGTGAGCCGACCCTTGGATTAGCGACGAATTCGCGCTGCTCGGGCGGCGTGGCCTCCCACATGTCGCGCGTGATCCGCCACGGGCGATAGGCATCGAAGATCAGCAGGCCGTAGCCCGCCGCCTCGGCCCGGGTCTGCACTCGCGACAGGGCTTCGGCCACCGGACGCTGTGCCACGGCCTTGGCTTGCGGATAGAGCACCCGGCCCATGAAATTCGCCGGGGTCGCATAGCGGATGTCAAACCGCAGGCGCGGGTCGAAGCGGGCGAGATCGACCAGGTCGGGCATGGCGGTTGCCGCGGGATCGCGCGGCATGGTGAGGGCCTCCGCCCCGCCTGTCACACAGCCGCCCAGCAGGGGCACCAGACCGGCGGCGCCGATCCGGCCCAGCGCGCCGCGCCGCGTTATCCGCGCCTTCATCACCGTGGCCTGAACCTCCATCACCATCGCCATCTCCATCGGCTTGCCGCGCGCTTGCGTCATTTTACCCATGCCGAGCGGGATACCGAGGTGCAAAACCGCGTTGTAGCCCTTGTGGGAGCGCGCAGACCTGTTACCTTGAGGTTCGTCATGAAAGAACTCTTCCAGCACGCCGCCACCACCGACGGGGTCACCGTGAGGGTCGCCGTCAACTTCCTGCCGGAGCAATCGCATCCGGAAGCGGGCAAGTGGTTCTGGGTCTATCACATCCGGATCGAGAACGGCAGTCATGAGCCGCTGCGCCTGCGCACCCGGCACTGGCGGATCACCGACGGGCGCGGCATGGTCAACCATGTCGATGGCGAAGGGGTGGTGGGCGAACAGCCGCTGCTCACCCCGGGCCAAAGCCATGACTATGTCTCGGGCTGCCCGCTGACGACCCCGTTCGGCTCGATGGAAGGGTTCTACACCTTCGAACGGCCCGATGGCTCGCCCTTTGAAGTGCGCATCCCGTTCTTCCCGCTGGCTGCCCCTGAAACGGCGGACGGCCGCTCGCGCGCCTGAGGCGGCTTGCGATGGGCGCGGCGCGGCTCTAACGAGACCGGCGTGAAGCGAACCCATCTCCCTCTCAACGCCTTGCGGGTGTTCGATGCCGCCGCGCGCCACCTGTCATTCACCCGCGCGGCGGATGAGCTGGCGGTGACTCCCGCCGCGGTCGGCCAGCAGATCCGCGCGCTTGAGGATGTGCTTGGCGTCGTGCTGTTCCGCCGCACCTCCAAGGGGCTGGAGCTCACCCCCGAAGGCATGGCCGGGCTCGATCCGCTGCGCGAAGGCTTCCTGCGGTTCGAGGAAAGCGTCGCCGCGATGCAGGCCGGCCAGGCGTCTGACCGTTACACCATTGCTGTCCCGCGTGAGTTCTTTGCCGAATGGCTGGGCGAAAAGCTCGCCGCGTTCCGCAACCAGACGCCGGGGGTGCAATATGTGCTCACCGCCGACGAACACGCCGATTTCACCGAGGCCAACCTCGATCTCGCCGTGCGGCTCGCCGAAGGGCCGGGCGATCTCGAAGGTATCGCGCTGACAGCGCCGCTGCGGGTGACCGTGGCCGCCCACGGCGCATCCGATGCGTGGATCGATTGGCCGGGCGCGCCGCTGCCCGAAGGGGCCGAGGCTGCGATCACCGCTGCGAGCCCGGGCCAAGCGCTTGCTTCGGCGCTGGCGGGCATGGGGCGCACTGTAGTGCCGCTGGCGCTGGCCGAAGGCGCGCTCGCTGCCGGACGGCTGGTCGCGCTGGGCGAGCCTGAGTCGGCCCGCCGCGCCTATTGGCTGGTCGCCCCGCCGCCGCAATGGCGCAGCAAGAAGGTGCGCGCGCTCGTCGCCTACCTTTCGGCCTGATCCGCCTCCTCCTCGTCGGGCCACCGCCCCGTGATCTCGTGATGGATGCTGTCCCACAGCCAGTGCCCGCGCGTCACATGGCGGGAATCGATCATGTATTGCGAGCGGTGCTTGATCACGAAGCAGATCATCCCATTGGCGCGCGGATTGTGCGCGCCATCGTGGATCGCCCGCTCCATCGCGCAATCCTCAAGCCGCATCCGCCCCCATTCGAGCGCTTCGTCCCACGCCCGCCGGAAATCTGCCGCTCCGGGCTTCTCGCGCAGCTTGTAGAGCGCCTCGATGCTCTTGCCGACCTTGGTCGCCGCCTGTGTGACGATGCCGCTCATCGCGAGCTGGTAGATGAAAGCGCGCTGCACATCGGGCGTGATCGAGTTCCCGCGCGGGCGGCTGTGGCGATAGGGGATGAAGTCGAGCAGCGGATCATCATCGGGAATGAGCATTTCCGCGAAGGCCACCCGCGAAGTCGCTTGCCGCGGGACCGCGCGCTTGTTGACGAGGATCGTGCTGCGGGGCGGGGTTGAGGGCGGAGCAGGGGAGGGCGCGCGCTTGCGGGGCATGGCGCGGGAGGAGATTGCAGGTTTCGGGGGAGTAGGAAAACGCAATCTCCCTTCCCCTTCAGGGTAGGGGTCGGAGGTGGGGACGTGCCTCGGCGTGCTCGCTCAAACGAAGGCACGAAGAGGGCGGCGCGATGGGCCAGAGGGGTTCACGCAGAGACGCAGAGGAAAGGGGAGGCGCGGAGGGGCCAGCTCCTGCCGTTACCTTCACTCGTCATTGCGAGGAGCGAAGCGACGCGGCAATCCAGGGACAAGGGTTGCGGCTGGAGCGAGCGCAGGCCATGGATCGCCACCCCTTCGGTACGCAATGACGAAAGGCGGAGCCCCCCGCGCCCAACCCCGCCCTGACGGTGGCAGGAGCGCAGACCCGCAGACCGCCCTTGATCGCGTGGAACAGAGCCGAGCCCCGAACGCGCCGGTCCTCGGCAGGGCCAAAACAGGGACTCGGTGAGCCACAACGCCCGCCGCCATCACCCCCTTTTTCGTCACCCCGGGCTTGCCTGCCCCGGCGAAGGCCGGAGACCCGGGGTTAGGCTTTCTGGGTGTCACACGACGACACGAAGGCACGAAGAGGGCAGCGCGGGGGCAAGCGGGGTTCACGCAGAGACGCAGAGAGGTTGCGCGCATCTCTGTAAAGCTGGCGGGACGGCGAATTGTTTGTCAAAAAAAGTCGGTGCCCCTTGCAAGTTGTCCCGATTTCATAGAGCGTTACCCCACATTCTTCGGGTGAGGGGGTGGCTAAAGCAATGCGCTATCTGTCGTTCAGGATACGAAACTTCAAAGGTATCAAAGACACGGTCGTTGATCTCCGAAGTGTCACGGACGCTAATGTGTTCGCTCTCGTTGGCCTGAACGAAAGCGGTAAAACGACAATCCTAGAAGCGATCCATACGTTCTCACCAGACTTCCGATCACTTCAAGTGGTCGGTTCCTCGCAGCGGTCTGAGAACTACGAGGAGATTGTTCCGAAACATTCATTCAGCACGTTCTCCGGCAATATATCGATTGAGGCAACGATCGAGATTTCTGCCAAAGACAAGATATGGTTGACAAAATTTATCGATAAGAAATTCAGAGTCGACCCCAAGTCCATTCCTGATACTATAAAGACCTCTTTTGAAGTAACCTTTTCCCGAGGTGACTTCGTGAGAGATTACCGTACTGTCAGTGGAGACTTCAAGGTCCTATCTCCTAATGGCAAAGTTCCTCGTCCTATCTCCGATGAGCAACGTGAATTATTCGCGGAACACATCTATCAAATCACGCCTGACATATCGTATTATCCAACCTTCATTTTTGATTTTCCTGACAAAATTTGGCTTACCGATCGAGGAGGTGGTGTAAATCGATTTTATAGATCGGTCTTTTCTGACGTTTTGGCTTATGGTGGCGCAGATTTTGATATTAAGCGAGACATACTTGATCGGGTCAGGTCGGAGGGGTTTGTTCTCCCATTCTTAGAGTTTCTCAACGCATGGCGTGCTAGTAGTAACAAAGACAAAATTAGACATGTGATATTCCATGCACAGAAGACGGTCACGGACGTTGTATTTGGGAGGTGGAATGATATATTCCGAGAGGATGCGAGAGGTAAATAAGTTATAATTGACTTCGATATTGAAGAGGGAAAGATAAAAAATTCCGAGAACCGACTTGTCGCGACAGAAAGACATGACCCTTACATTAAATTTCGGATAAAGGATGGTACTAGACTGTTTGATGTAAACGACCGATCTCTCGGATTTCGGTGGTTTTTTGCTTTTCTGCTGTTTACACAGTTTCGTTCTGCGCGCGGATCGTTGCGTCCCGTTCTTTTCCTTTTCGATGAACCTGCGTCGAACCTTCATGCTGCGGCGCAAAGGAAATTAGTTGAGGCTTTTCCGGAGATTGCGCGGGATGACCACATGCTTATGTATAGCACGCACAGTCACTACATGATCGATCCAAAGTGGCTCGAGCAAACGTTCATTGTGACTAATCGGGCTGACTCGCCCGGAACATCTGTCATAGAAAGCGCTATGCTTGATGACTCATCGTTGGATATCAAGGCAACGAGGTATCGATCATTTATCGAGAAAGAGCCTAATCAGATATCTTATTTTCAGCCGATTGTTGATCGTCTTAATGTAATTCCATCCGATTTTGACTACAACTTACCTAGTATTGTGCTAGAAGGTAAGTCTGATTATTATATACTGAAATACGCCCAGATGTTACTTTCAATGCCTATGCCAAGATTAATTCCAGGTTTGGGGGCTGGCACGTTTGAGGCCCTAATTGGGCTTTCTGCGGGTTGGGGTACGAAATTTCTTTTCTTGTTGGATGCCGATGCGCAAGGCATTGCGGAACGTCAAAGGTATGCGCTTGAGCATGGTGCAAGAGAAGATTCTTTAATAACATTGAATGAGATTTTGTCTGAATTGAAGGAAATTGAAGATTTGTTTGATGAAGAGGCTGAGGGCGTAGTAAAGAATGCACTAGCTTTACAGAGAAACTGCAAGAAGAAGGACTTCCTTCGTTTTTCTCAAGAATTCCTTGCCAAGGGTGAGGCTGTTGAACTTGGTGCGGGCTTTCGTCAACGAGCTGCGATTGTCCTGAGCGCGCTTGAAGAAGGTTTGGCGCGCTTATGATCCCTTGACCCCCCGCCCAATTCCAACTAAGGGCGCGCATCTTTTCGGGAAATCCCGATTGAGCTGAACATTGGCGGTGCGTCCCTTCAACCGGGGCAGCCGTCAAAGTAACCCGGTCTTTTCAGGCGGGTGGAGCGTTTTCGGCTCGCGTTTGTGTGCTGCGGCGAGGGAGGCTCTCTCGCTGTTCGCCTTGCGCGATTCGCACCCACTTCACTTTGCCGGCACAGACTCCAACAGGTGAAGTGAGAACTTAATGCCGACAATCAACCAGCTGGTCCGCAAGGGCCGCGTTCCGCAGAAGGCCAAGAGCAAGGTCCCTGCGATGGAGCAGAACCCGCAGAAGCGCGGCGTCTGCACCCGCGTCTACACGACGACCCCGAAGAAGCCGAACTCGGCGCTGCGCAAGGTGGCCAAGGTCCGCCTGACCAACCAGCGCGAAGTCATCAGCTACATCCCGGGCGAAGGCCACAACCTGCAGGAACACAGCGTCGTGCTGATCCGCGGCGGGCGTGTGCGCGACTTGCCGGGCGTGCGTTACCACGTCCTTCGCGGCGTGCTCGACACGCAGGGCGTGAAGGACCGCAAGCAGTCGCGTTCGAAGTACGGCGCCAAGCGTCCGAAGTAAGGTTCAACGCAGGTCCGGCGCAGGACCGCTCCCTCTCCCGGCTACCCAAACGCGGTAGTCTCTGGGTGGCCGGGAGGGGGAGCGGGCCGGAGCCGCAAGGCACCACGGAGGTGGTGCCGCACTCCGAAGGAGTTAGAAAACATGTCACGTCGTCGTCGTCCCGAAAAGCGGGTCATCCTCCCCGATCCCCAGTACGGGGATCAGATCCTGTCGAAGTTCATGAACAACCTCATGCTCGATGGTAAGAAGGCTGTTGCCGAAAAGATCGTCTATGGTGCGCTCCAGACCGTGGAAGCCAAGGCCAAGGCCGATCCGATCCAGCTGTTCCATGATGCGCTCAACAATGTGAAGCCGCAGGTCGAAGTGCGCAGCCGCCGCGTTGGTGGTGCGACCTATCAGGTGCCGGTCGAAGTCCGCCCCGAGCGTGCCCAGGCCCTTGCGATCCGCTGGCTGATCAACGCGGCGCGCGGCCGTCCGGAAACCACCATGGCAGCGCGTCTGTCGGGTGAGCTGATAGATGCCGCCAACAACCGCGGCAACGCGGTCAAGAAGCGCGAAGATACGCACCGCATGGCGGATGCGAACCGCGCCTTCTCGCACTACCGTTGGTAAAATCGCTGATTGGGGGCAGCCGCAAGGCCTGGTCTTTCGGCTGTCACAATCATCCCTATATGAGGCGTTGACCGCACCCCGGCGGCCCTCACACAATTAAGGAACCAGATATGGCCCGCGAGTATCCGCTGGAGCGCTATCGCAATATCGGCATCATGGCGCACATCGATGCCGGCAAGACCACCACGACCGAGCGTATCC
>ERZ1066122.895-NODE-895-length-27725-cov-37.616480_pt1 | contig 27725 bp, 38 predicted proteins | sample MGYA00382769_ERZ1066122 | MGnify/ENA primary metagenome ERZ1066122 (study PRJEB33369, sample SAMEA5778352) | biofilm metagenome | biome: Industrial cooling water; feature: Water cooling tower basin; material: Biofilm | place: United Arab Emirates | collected... | reverse complement strand
GCCGGTGGAGGAGGGGTGCTGGGCCTCCGCCTCGGCGTGCTGGGCACGCTGGTGTGGGACCGGCTCTACGCCTGGGCGGGCGAGGGGCGGGCGCCGGAGCCGTTCGAGGGCTGGGGCGGCATCACCTACTCGCTGGCGGCGCTCGCCGCCGCGCCGACACCGGGCTGGGAAGTCCTGCCGATCCTGAAGACGGGCGCCGACCGCGAGGCCGGTGCCCGTGCGTTCATCCGGGAGCTGGGTTTCTCCGCCGAGCGCCTGCTCTCGGTGCCGGAGCCGACGAACCACGTGGAGCTGCGCTACTGGCAACCGGAGCGCCGCTGCGAGCGGCTGACCGGCGGCGTGCCGCCCTGGCAGTGGAGCGAGCTGCAGCCGCGCCTCGCCGGGCTGGACGCGCTCTACCTCAACTTCATCTCCGGCTACGAGATGGAGCTGGCGGTGCTGCAGGCGCTGCGCGCCGCCTTCCCGGGCCCCGTCTACACCGACGTGCACTCGCTGCTGCTCGGCCGCCAGGCGGATGGCAGCCGCGTGCTGCAGCCGCTGGCCGAGTGGGAGCGCTGGCTGAGCTGCGTGGACGTGGCGCAGCTCAACGAGGAGGAGATCGTCACCCTCACCGGCCACGCGGACCTGGCCGCCGCCTGCGCCGCGGTGCTGGCCGCCGGCCCACGGCTGGTGCTGGTGACGCGCGGCGGCGCGGGCGCGCTCTACGCCGAGCCCACGGCGGACGGTGCGCGCCTGGTCGACGTCCCGCCGCCCGCCGGCGCGCAGCCCGGGGACCCCACCGGCGCCGGCGACGTCTGGGGCGCCACCTGCTGTGTGCGCCTGCTCGCTGGCGACGCGCCCCACGCCGCCGTGCTCGCCGCCCACCGCGCCGCCGCCCGCAAGCTCGCCTGGCGCGGCGCGCAGGGGCTGTGGGCGCATCTCACCAGCGACTAGGATTCGGGATTCAGGGAGTTGGGCTGCCAGCTTCCGGCTACCGGCTACCGGCAAACCCCAGGTGTTGCCGGAAGCTGGTAGCTGGAAGCCGGAAGCCTCTTTCCCTGAATCCCGAATCCTTCCTACGGAAGTGCTCGCGCGGCCTTGAAGGCAAAGCCCTCCGGCGGCAGCGCGAAGAAGCTCCGGTAGCGGTCCTTCTCCTGCTCCGCCGTGATCCATTCCTCGAAGCGCGAGGGCACCAGCCCGTCGCTGTTCGTCTGCTGCGTGGCGGCGCGAATGGCGAGGTGGTTGGCGTACTCGTTCTGCGGGTGGCCGGCGTGGCCCTTCACCCAGCGCCACTGGATCTGGTGGCGGCGCGCCACCGGCAGCAGCGCCTGCCACAGCTCCAGGTTCTCCACGGGGCCCTCCTTACGGCGCCAGCCCCGCCGCGCCCAGCCGTGGACCCATTCGGTCATCGCATCCACCAGGTAGCGGCTGTCGCTGGTGAAGACCACGCGCGAGGGCGCCTTCAGCGCGGCCAGCGCCACGTGCGCGCTGCGGATCGCCATGCGGTTGTTGGTGGTGTCCGGCTCCGAGACCCAGAAGTCGCGGCGCACCCAGCCCTGCTCGGGGTGGAAGTGCTCGACGACGCCGGCGGCGCCGCCCGGCCGCGCCCGGCCCCGGAACTGGTTGCCGAGGCACGACTCGTCGGCGTAGATGAAGACCAGCGGTTCGGTCATATGCTTGCATGCGGATGGTCGAGCGCCGACGCCCGGAGCCTGCCTGGCGTCCGCAGGCGCAACGGCCCGAGGCGGCCCGGTTCGAGCCTGCGGACAGCGGGGAGTGGCGCGGGAGTGCACACCAATGTATCCGACTCCGACGGATCGACCAACCGGCAGCGCCGCGGCGGCGCCGGCACTGCGGCGGGATCTCGGCCTGCTCGACGCCGTGGGCGTCGGCTTCGGCGCCATCGTGGGCGCGGGGATCTTCGTGGTCACGGGTGTGGCCGCCGGCGTCGCCGGACCGGCGTTCCTGCTGGGGCTCGTGCTCGCCGCCGTCGCCGCCACCTGCAACGCGCTCAGCTCGGCGCAGCTCGCCGCCGAGTATCCGCAGGCCGGCGGCACCTACGAGTACGGCTACCGCGTGCTCAACCCGTGGGCGGGCTTCGCCGCGGGCTGGATGTTCCTGGCGAGCAAGACCGCCGCCGCGGGCACCGTCGCGCTCGGGCTGGCCGGCTACCTCGACGCGCTGCTGCCGGGGTTGCCACCGCGGGCGGTCGCGGTCGGCGCGATCCTGGTCTTCACCGCGCTGAACTACGTGGGGATCAAGCGCTCCAGCCGCGTCAACCTGCTGATCGTCTCGCTCTCGCTGGGTGCGCTCCTGCTCTTCGCGCTGGCCGGGGCGCCGTCGTTCCGGGCGGAGAACCTGCGGCCGTTCGCGCCGGCCGGCTGGCGCGGGGTGATGGAGGCGGCGGCGCTGCTGTTCTTCGCCTACACCGGCTACGCGCGCGTCGCCACGCTGGCCGAGGAGGTGCGCGACCCGCGGCGCACGATCCCGCGCGCGATCGTCGTCACCCTCGTCGGCGCGGTGCTGCTCTACTTCGTGGTCGCGCTGGTCGCGGCGGGCAGCGCAGGGGTACCGGCGCTGGCCGATACGGCCGCGCCGCTGCACGCCGCGGCGCTCGGCTTCCGCTGGCCCCGGGTGGCGGTCGCGGTCTCGGTGGGCGGGGTGACGGCGATGCTCGGCGTGATCCTCTCGCAGTTGCTGGGGCTCTCGCGCATGGCCTTCGCCATGGCCCGCCGGCGCGACCTGCCGGCGTGCCTGGAGCAGGTGCACCCGCGCTACGGTGTGCCCGGCCGCGCGGTGCTCCTGATCGGCGCGGTCGCCGCCGTGATCGCGGCGACCGGCACGCTGCGCGGCGTGGCCTCGGCCGCGTCGCTCACCATCCTGGTCTACTACGGCATCGCCAACCTGGCGGCGCTGCGCATGCCGCGCGCGGCCAAGCTCTACCCGGACGTGGTGCCGACCGTCGGGCTTGTCGCCTGCGCGGTGCTGGCGCTCTCGCTCCGCCCGGCGATCATCCTCACCGGCGCGGGCGTGCTCGCCGCCGGGCTCGCGCTACGGTTCGCGGTGCTTGGCCGCCGGCGCTGAGCGCCGCGCTCGGCCGGCCTCCGGCTACTGCGGTGCCGCCTCCTCCGCCGTCTCCCGCTTGTGGCAGTCGTTGCACTGGATGGGCAGCGTCTTGCCCTGCGCCGCCTCCTTGACGTGGCAGTCGTAGCAGATGCCTGTCCGCTCCGCGGTGTTGTGGTACGCCATGCGGAGCGAGGTCTTCACCGGCTCCGTCGCGGGGTTGGTGTGGCAGGCGTCGCAGGCCTGGTGCTTGGTCAGCAGCGGCTTCTCCGGCTTGGACTCGTGGTGGCAGCTCGTGCACTCCGCCAGCTCCGCGTGCTTCTTGTGGGTGAACGTCACCTTGCCGCGCTGGGGCGTGAAGACCACGGTGTCCGGGCTCGGCGCCTCCGCTGCCGGCTCCTGCGCGGCCAGCCGCCCCGGGGCCCTGGACGCGCCGAGCAGCGCGAGCGCGAGTACCAGCGTGCGCAACGTCATCGAGCGGGTTCTCCTGTGTGCGTGGCCGCACCGTGCTGGGCGCGCCACTGGTGAAAACCGGCCGCGCTGCCGCGCAGCCGGCTGGCTGCCGGTGAAAGGCACGGGGCGCACCGGAGCGCCTCGCGCCGACCCGGGGCCGTAACTCGCTGGCGCGTCGCCCTCTCCGCGCGCCGGTGCGGGAACTCCCGACGGCCGGCGGCGGGGTGTTCCGACGGACGAAACGTGCGGCCGCGGGCACTGTGTCACCGCGAGGCGGACATTCTGTCCGGCGAGCTACCCTTCTTGCGCGTGCGGCGTGCGCCGCCCGGGCCGCTTCTTGACAGCCCCTCGCCGACGGCTAGATTGCCGCGCGTTCCATCTGCCCTTGTGGCTTCGACTTGACGGACGGGCCCCACGGCCCGCGCGGAGGCGGCGTGACGGAAGCTGCGGTTCTGTTGCTGGAAGACGGTCGCACGTTCGCCGGCGAGGCGTTCGGCGCGCGCGGCACGGCGTTCGGCGAAGTGGTCTTCAACACCTCCATGACCGGCTACCAGGAGGTGCTGACCGACCCGTCGTACACGGGCCAGATCGTGACGATGACCTACCCGCTCATCGGCAACTACGGCGTCAACCCGAGCGACCAGGAGTCTGCCGGGCCGCAGGTGGCGGGCTTCGTGGTGCACGAGGCGGCGCCGGTCTACAGCAGTTGGCGCGCGCAGGAGTCGCTGGAGGCGTACCTGCGGCGCACCGGCGTGGTGGGGATCGCGGGGGTGGACACGCGCGCGCTCACCCGGCACCTCCGCTCGCAGGGCGCGCTGCGCGGCGCCATCGCCCCGGCCGAGGTGGACCGCGACGAGCTGCTGCGGCAGGTGCGCGCGCAGCCCGACATGGCCGGGCTCGACCTCGCCTGCGGCGTCTCCACCGCGGAGCCCTACCGGGTGCCGGCGCTCGGCGAGCGCCGCTACCGCGTGCTCGCCTACGACTTCGGCGTCAAGAGCCACTCGCTGCAACTGCTGGCCGAGCGCGGCTGCGAGGTGCAGGTGCTGCCGGCCACGACGCCGGCCGACGAGATCGCCGCCGCCGCGCCCGACGGGCTCTTCATCTCCAACGGCCCGGGCGACCCCGAGGCGGTGGGGCACGCGCTGGAGACGATCCGCCGGCTCGCCGAGCGCAGGACGCCCGTCTTCGGCATCTGCCTGGGGCATCAGCTAATCGCGCGCGCCTTCGGTGCCGAGACTTACAAATTGCTGTACGGCCATCGCGGCGGGAACCATCCGGTGCGGCGGCTCAGCGACGGCGCCGTGGAGATCACCGCGCAGAACCACGGCTTCGCCGTGCGGGGCGACGCGAGCGGCGTGCGCGGCGTCCCCGAGCTGCGGGTGACGCACGTGAACCTGAACGACGGTACCGTCGAGGGGCTGGAGCACGCCGCGCTGCCGGTCTTCTCGGTGCAGTATCACCCCGAGTCCGCTCCGGGGCCGCACGACTCGCGCTACCTCTTCGACCGCTTCGTGGAGGCGATGCAGCGGCGCCAGCAGGGGGCGGAAGGGGAAGCACGCTTGACCGCGATGCCCTGAGCGATTATGGTAGAAGCTGCGTAAGCTCGGCTTGCGCAAGCGCTTAGTGTCAAACCGGTGTGTCCGCACGCCGTCCCCGAATGGCCTGGCGATCGTGTCCCTCCGCCTGGAGGAGGGGCAGGGCCCACGCTGCAGCGGCTGCGGGGAACGTTGTCGCGGGAGAGTGGTTCTCCCGCCGGCTCCTCCCACGGTGGAGCCGAAGTGCTCCACAGGCGGCCCCTGCATCGGAGCCCATAGTCCCCACTCTTCACGTCGGATGGAGGTAGTATGACGAAAGCGGATCTGGTCCAGCAGGCGTCGGACGCCATCGGCCCCGGCATCACCAAGAAGGACTGCGCGGTGGTGGTGGACGCGTTCCTGAACGCGGTCAAGGACGCGCTGGCCGAGCACAAGAACATCGAGATCCGTGGCTTCGGCACCTTCAAGGTGCGCGAGCGCAAGAGCCGCCTGGCCCGCAACCCCCGCACGGGTGACCCGGTGGACGTGCCGCCGCGCGCGGTGCCGGTCTTCAAGCCGTCGAAGGAGCTGCGTGCGATCGTGGAGGAGCAGAACCCGGCGAGCGTGTGAGCGCTCGGCGTTCGTGACGGGAGCAAGACGTGCGAGGGGCGGCGGGTGAACGGACCGGCCGCCCCTCGTGCGTCGGGCACGCTCCCGGCCGCAGCCGGGCGATGCTATAATGGTGCGGCCCGGCGCGCACCCTCGTCTCCTCCAACCCCCATGCCGATGCTGACCCAGGAAGTGTGGACCGAGCTGCCGCCCGAGCAGGTGAAGGAGCGCGCCAAGCTCTTCTTCACCACCCGCTTCAATCCCTACGCCGGCTTCATCTCGGACGAGAGCGAAGGCCACCTGCGCTTCCGCAGCGAGGTGGCCGTGCTGACGCTGGGCTTCCTGCCGGCCGACGGCGGCACGCGGGTGCGCGGCTCCACGACGCGCATGCACCACGAGCTCTCGCAGTTCCTCACCACGCTGGCGCGGCCGGAGGAGGTGCGGCAGAGCCTGCCCGGCCCCGGCGTCAGCGGCGCGGGCTGAGAGAACGGCAGGATTCGGGATTCGGGATTCGGGATTCAGGGGGTGTTCCGGTGTATGCCACAGGCATGCAGCGCCACTGCAACCCCAACCCCGACGGCAGCGCAGTTGAAGTTGACGTTGCAGTCTCCCGAATCCCGAATCCTGAATCCTGGATCCTGATATGCGCATCCGCACGCTCTTCTTCGCCCTGTACCGCGACCTCGCGGGCGCCCCCGCGCTGGAGCTGGAGCTGCCGGCCGGCGCGCGCGTGCTCGACGTGGTGCAGCGCCTGCGCTCGGGCGGCGGCGCGTGGGCGCGCTTCCCGGCGGAGCCGGTGGCGGCGGTGAACCAGCGCTACGCGCCGCTCACCGCCGAGCTGCGCGACGGGGACGAGGTCGCGTTCATCCCGCCGGTCAGCGGCGGCTGAGCATGGCGCTCTGCCGCGTTACGTCCGAGCCGCTGGACGCGGCGGCGCTGCTGGCCGCGGCGCAGGCGCCGGAGGACGGCGCGGTGCTGCTCTTCTGGGGCGTGGTGCGCAACCACAACGCCGGCCGCGCCGTCGGCCACCTGGAGTACGAGGCGTACGCGCCCATGGCCGAGGCGGTGCTGCGCGAGATCGTCGCCGAGGCGCAGGCGCGCTGGGCGGTCGGCGAGATCGCGGTGGCGCACCGCGTCGGGCGGCTGGAGATCGGCGAGCCCAGTGTCGGTATCGCCGTGGCCGCGCCGCACCGCGAAGCCGCCTACGCCGCCTCGCGCTACGTCATCGAAGAGCTGAAGCGCCGCGTGCCGGTCTGGAAGCGCGAGGGCTACCTCGACGGCAGCGGCGAGCCGGAATGGCTGGGCGGCGCGACGCCGCCTGCCGCTCCCTGAGCCCTGCCCGGCCATGGCCTCCCCGCTCCTGCAACTCGGGCGCACGCCGCCCGCTCCCCTCGCTCCGATCGCCGCCTCGGCGCCGCCCGGCGAGGGCGCGATGCAAGACGGCTTCGGCCGGCGCATCGACTACCTGCGCATCTCGGTGACCGACAAGTGCAACCTGCGCTGCGTCTACTGCATGCCGCTGCACGGGCTGCCGTGGCTGAAGCGCGAGGAGATCCTCTCCTTCGAGGAGATCGCCGCGGTGGTGCGCGTGCTGGCGGGCCTGGGGCTGCGCCGCCTGCGCCTGACCGGCGGCGAGCCGCTGGTGCGCCGCGACCTGAGCGCGCTGGTGCGCCGGCTGCGCGCCGTGCCCGGCATCGACGACCTCGCGCTCTCCACCAACGGCGTGCTGCTCGCCGAGCACGCGGACGAGCTGCGCGCCGCCGGCGTGGGCCGCGTCAACCTCTCGCTGGACTCGCTGCGGCCCGCGCGCCTCGACGCCATCGCGCGTCGCGCCGGCACGGCGGACGCCGTTTTCGCCGGGCTCGACGCCGCGGAGCGGGTGGGCTTCGCGCCGCTGAAGCTCAACTGTGTGGTCATGCGAGGCCGCAACGACGACGAGCTGGAGGACTTCGCGCGGCTCACCCGCGAGCGGCCCTGGCACGTGCGCTTCATCGAGGTCATGCCGACGGGCGAGAACCTCGGCGTCTCGGCCGACGAGTACGTCAGCGCCGACGAGATGCTGGCGCGGCTGGGGGCGCTGGGCGGGCTGCGGCCCGTGGCGGGGCCGGGCGGCAACGGCCCCGCCCGCTACTTCGCCTTCCCCGGTGCGGCCGGCACGGTGGGCGTCATCACCCCCATGAGCCACACCTACTGCGAGCGCTGCAACCGCCTGCGCCTGACCGCGGACGGCCGGCTGCGCCCCTGCCTCTTTGGCGAGCTGCAGACCGACCTGCGCGCCGCGCTGCGCCGCGGCGAGCCGCTGGAGCCGCTGGTCCGCCAGACACTCGCCCTCAAGCCCGAACGCCACTGGCTGGTGCAGGGCAGTGCCGCCGGCAGCGGCGGCCTGCGTGCGTTCTCCGAGATCGGTGGGTGAGGCGATCCACGTCGCGCTCTACGAGCCCGAGATCCCGCCGAACGCGGGCAACATCGCGCGGCTGTGCGCCGCGACGGGCACGCCGCTGCACCTGATCGGGCGGCTGGGCTTCTCCTTCACGCACCCGGCGGCGAAGCGCGCGGTGATGGACTACTGGGAGGCCCTGGAGCTGCACCGCCACGTCGCCTACGCCGACTTCCGCGCCGCCACCGCCGGCCGCCCCGTCTGGATGTTCACCACCCGGGGCGAGCGCAGCTTCTGGGACGCGGAGTACCGGCCGGGCGACGTGCTGCTCTTCGGGCCCGAGTCGCGCGGGCTGCCGCAGGAGCTGCTGCAGCGCGAGCCGGAACGCTGCCTGCGCATCCCCCTGCGCGAGCCGGCGCGCAGCCTGAACCTGGCGACCGCCGTGGGCATCGCGCTCTACGAGGCGCTGCGGCAGATCGGCCCCGCGGGGCTGCGTTGACACTCCCGCGGGCGCGGTCTAAGTTGCCGACGCTCCCAACCCGAGCATGACTGCAACCACCTGAGCTGGAGCCTTTCCATATGATGAACAAGATCACCGTCGTCGGTGCGGGCAACGTCGGCGCGACCGCGGCACAGCGCGTCGCCGAGAAGGAGCTGGCGCGCGAGGTCGTGCTGATCGACGTCGTCGAGGGCGTGCCGCAGGGCAAAGGGCTGGACCAGTGGCAGAGCGGCCCCATCGAGGGCTTCGACACGCGCATCCTCGGCAGCAACGGCTACGAGGAGTCGGCCGGCAGCGGCCTCTACATCGTCACCGCCGGCATCGCGCGCAAGCCGGGCATGAGCCGCGACGACCTGCTCAACACCAACGCCGGCATCGTGCGCGAGGTCAGCCAGAACATCGCGCGCGTCTCGCCCGAGGCGATCATCATCATGGTCAGCAACCCGCTGGACGCCATGTGCTACGTGGCGATGCAGGCCAGCGGCTTCCCCAGAGAGCGCGTGCTCGGCATGGCCGGCGTGCTCGACACGGCGCGCTACCGCACCTTCCTCTCCATGGAGGCCGGCGTTTCGGTGGAGGACATCCAGGCGATGGTGCTCGGCGGCCACGGCGACACCATGGTGCCGCTGATCTCCACGACCACCGTCTCGGGCATCCCCATCACCAAGTTCATCGCGCCGGACAGGCTGGACGCCATCGTGGAGCGCACGCGCAGCGGCGGCGCCGAGATCGTCAAGTTCCTCAAGACCGGCTCGGCCTACTACGCGCCGTCCTCCGGCGCGGTGCAGATGGCCGAGGCGATCGTCAAGGACAAGAAGCGCGTGCTGCCCTGCGCCGCGTTCCTGCAGGGCGAGTACGGCATGAGCGACCTCTTCCTGGGCGTGCCCTGCCTGCTGGGCGCCGGCGGGCTGGAGCGCGTCATCGAGGTCGATCTCTCGGAGGCGGAACGCGCGGCGCTGGAGCAGTCGGCCGACGCGGTGCGCGAGCTGATCCAGTTGGTTTGAGCAACCTGTCGCCGCGCTCCGTGAGTGGGGCGCGGCGGTTTGTTGGGGCGATTTCCTCCTTACGATGGAGACGTGCCGATGGCGAGTGCCACTCGCTCCACCTCCCTCTGGAACGCGCTGCGCTACAAGGGGCGCGAAGGGATGTGGACCTGGATCCTGCACCGGCTGACCGGACTGGGGATCCTCGTGTTCCTGATCGTCCACGTCGTGGAGACGGCGGCGGTCATCTACTTCCCGGGCTTCTACGAGGAAGCCCTGAACCTCTACCAGCAGCCGCTCTTCCGCTTCGCGGAGCTGCTGATCTTCTTCAGCGTGCTCTATCACGCAGCCAACGGGTTGCGCATCATCGTGCAGGACTTCTGGCCGTACGTCATGCAGCGCCAGCGGCAGTTGACCTGGGGCGTGGCGGCGGTGGTGGTGCTCTCCATGCTGCCGGTGAGCTGGATGATGCTGGCGCCGCTCTTCGGGCTGGCCGAGGAGCCGGGCTACCGGCGGCACATCGAGCGCTGCCAGGAGCAGCCCGACGCGCCGGCCTGCCTGGAGGCGCCCGTCGCCACGACCGGGGAGGTGGAGCTGTGAGCGCGCCGGCGATGGTTGCCGAGCGCGGCGCGCGCCGCCAGGGCGGCGGCTTCCAGAAGCCGGTGGGCCGGCGGAGCAACTTCGAGCTGCTCTCCTGGTTCTTCATGCGCATCTCGGGGCTGGCGCTGATCTTCCTGGCGCTCTACCACCTCGTCTGGTGGAACCTGGTGATCGGCGTCGAGCACCTGGACGCGCAGGTCGTCATCGAGCGCTGGAACAACCCCTTCTGGCGGCTCTTCAACCTGGCGCTGGTCAGCTTCGCCATGCTGCATGGGCTGAACGGCGCGCGGTACTCGATCGAGGATTACATTCGGCGGCCGGGGCTGCAGCTCGCGGTCAAGACCGTCGTCTACGTCATTGTGCTGGGAGCGCTGGTGGTGGGGGCGTGGGCGCTCTTCACCTTCGATCCCGCGACTCTGCTGAACCGATGAACCACACGCACACGTACGACGCGCTGGTCGTAGGCGGCGGCGGCGCGGGGCTGATGGCCGCCATCTACCTCTCGCGCGAGCAGGGCCTGCGCACCGCCGTCATCTCCAAGCTCTACCCCACGCGCTCGCACACCGGCGCGGCGCAGGGCGGCATCGGCGCGGCGCTGGCCAACCTGGAGGAGGACAGCCCGGAGTGGCACGCCTTCGACACCGTCAAGGGCAGCGACTACCTGGGCGACCAGGACGCCATCGACCTGATGTGCGAGGAGGCGGTCCCCGTCATCCTCGAGCTGGAGCACATGGGCCTGCCGTTCAACCGCACGGAGGACGGCAAGATCGCGCAGCGCCCCTTCGGCGGGCACACGCACCACCACGGCCAGGGCCCCGTGCGCCGCAGTTGCTACGCGGCGGACCGCACCGGCCACATGATCCTGCAGACGCTCTACCAGAACTGCATCAAGAACGACGTCGAGTTCTTCGACGAGTACCAGGTCGTCGACCTGGTGCGGAGCGAGGGCCGCGCCGCCGGCGTCGTCGCCTACCACGTGGAGACGGGCGAGCTGCACGTCTTCCACGCCAAGGCCACCTGCTTCACCACCGGCGGCTTCGGGCGCATCTGGTCGATCAGCTCCAACGCGCACGCCAACACCGGCGACGGCGCGGCGATCACCTTCCGCCGCGGCATCCCGCTGGAAGACATGGAGTTCTTCCAGTTCCACCCCACGGGCATCTACAAGCTGGGCATCCTCATCACCGAGGGCGTGCGCGGCGAGGGCGGCGTGCTGAGGAACGACCACGGCGAGCGCTTCATGGAGCGCTACGCCCCCACCATGAAGGACCTGGCCAGCCGCGACGTGGTGGCGCGCGCCATCAACCAGGAGATCCGCGAGGGCCGCGGCATCAACGGCAAGAAGTACGTCTATCTGGACGCGACGCACCTGGGCCGCGAGGTCATCGAGAGCAAGCTGCCCGACATCGCCGACTTCTGCCGCACCTACCTGGGCGTGGACCCGGTGACGGACCCGATGCCGATCCAGCCCACGGCGCACTACGCCATGGGCGGCATCCCCACCGACGTGGACACGCGTGTCATCGTGGACGCGCAGAACACCGTGCTGCCGGGGCTCTACGCCGCCGGCGAGACGGCCTGCGTCTCGGTGCACGGCGCCAACCGCCTGGGCACCAACTCGCTACTGGACCTGGTCGTCTTCGGGCGGCGCGCCGGCATCGCCATGGCGCAGTTCTGCCGCGAGAACGAGCTGCCGCCGCTGCCCGCCGACCCGACCGCCGAGATCGCCGCCGAGTTCTCTCGCATCCTCGCCACCACCGACGGCGAGCCGGCCGCCCGGCTGCGCGAGGAGATGCAGGACGTGATGCAGGACGAGGTCGGCATCGTGCGCACCGGCGCGGGCATGCAGAAGGCGGTGGACAAGGTTCGCGAGCTGAAGCAGCGCTTCCAGAACGTGGTGGTGATGGACAAGGGCCGGCACTTCAACACCGACATCCTGGAAGCCTGGGAGCTGAAGAACCTGCTGGACCTGGCCGAGGTCACCGCCGTCTGCGCGCTCAACCGCACCGAGAGCCGCGGCGCGCACATGCGCGAGGACTACGGCACGCGCGACGACCAGAACTGGATGAAGCACACGCTGGCCTACCAGCGCGCGGACGGCCGGATTGACATCGACTACAAGCCGGTCACCCTCACGCGCTTCCAGCCGAAGGAAAGGGTCTACTGATGGCGAAGGCGACGATTCGCATCCTGCGCTACAACCCGGAGGTCGAGCGCGAGCCGGCCTACCGGGAGTACACGGTCGAGGTCGAGCCGGTGGACCGGGTGCTGGACGCGCTCAACCAGATCAAGTGGTACCAGGACGGCACCCTCACCTTCCGCCGCTCCTGCGCCCACGGCATCTGTGGCTCGGACGCGATGCGCATCAACGGCGTCAACCGCCTGGCCTGCAAGGTCCTGATGAAGGACGTGGGCCAGACGGTGACGGTGGAGCCGATGATGGGCTTCCGCGTCATCAAGGACCTGGTGGTGGACATGGAGAGCTTCTTCGCGCAGTACCGCTCCGTGCTGCCGTACCTGATCAACGACCGGCCCGCGCCCGCGCGCGAGCGCCCGCAGACGATTGAGGACCGCGAGGTCTTCGACGACACCACCAAGTGCATCCTCTGCGCGTGCTGCACCACGAGCTGTCCCAGCTTCTGGGCCAACGAGAACTTCGTGGGCCCGGCGGCCATCGTGAACGCGCACCGCTTCATCTTCGACAGCCGCGACCACGGCGCCGCCGAGCGGCTGGACATCCTCAACGACCGCGACGGCGTCTGGCGCTGCCGCACCATCTTCAACTGCACCGAGGCCTGCCCGCGCGAGATCAAGATCACCAAGGCCATCGGCGAGGTGAAGCAGGCGATCCTCTACGGGCTCGCCGGCTGAGCCGGCGGCGCGGGGCTGGGTCGATACAGCGCGGGGCGGGCTCGGAAGAGCCCGCCCCGCCATCGTAGTGTGCCATACGGGCGGTGCCGGAGGGCCTCGGCACTGAGCGGGTGCTCACGCTTGGTGCTCGCGGTTAGATTGGCGTACGGTTGCAGCGCGACTCCAGGGCGAAGGAGGTGAACGCGATGCCGGAGCCAAAGGCCCGCGAGCGGCAGGGGCTGGATGCAGCAGTGCTGGACGAGATCGTACGCCGCGTGGTGGCGGTGGCGCAGCCGGAGCGGATCATCCTCTTCGGTAGCGCCGCGCGCGACGAGATGGGGCCGCACAGCGACGTGGACTTGCTGGTGGTCAAGGCGGGCGAGTATCGCAAGCGCGAGCTGGCGCGGCGGCTCTACGTGGAGTTGGGCGAGGTCGATGCCGCCGTGGACGTGGTGCTGGTCACGCCGGAGGAGGTGGAACGCTTTCGGGAGAGCCACGCCCTCGTCATCAAGCCCGCGCTGCGCGAGGGGAGGGTGATCTATGTCGCCTGAGCGCTACGCGCGACGCCGCAGTGTGGCGTCGTCCAAGCTGGAGGAAGCATGAGTACGATGCCGATCCCCATCCCTGGCGACGCGCTCGCCGATCTCTGCCGACGGCACCACATCCGCAGGCTGGCGCTGTTCGGCAGTGTGCTGCGCGAAGACTTCGGCCCTGAAAGCGACGTGGACGTGCTGGTGGAGTTCGAGGAGGGGCACACTCCGGGGCTGACGTTCTTCGGCTTGCACGAGGAGCTGCAGAAAATCTTTGATCGCCCGGTGGATCTGCACACCTTCGGTGCCGTCGAGCAGAGCCGAAACTACCTGCGCCGCCGCGAGATCCTCGATACCCTGCAGACCATCTATGTCGCGTGATCCGGCGTACCTCCTCGACATGTTGCTCTCCGCGCGCGACGCCCGACGTTTCGCCGCAGGGCTCAGCTTCGAGCAGCTTCAGGACAGCGATCTCCACCAGCATGCGATTGCCAAGGCCGTGGAGCTGGTTGGGGAGGCGGCCGCCCGGCTGAGTCCGGAAGCACAGGCGCGGCATGCGCAGATTCCCTGGACGCAGATCATCGGGATGCGTCATCGTCTGGTCCACGACTATGTGCACCTCGATCTACGCATTCTCTGGGAGGTCGTACACAAGCACCTGCCGCCGCTGATCGTCTATCTGGAGACCATGGTGCCAGCCGAGGATACCCGTTCCGAATAGAGCGGGACCCGCGGGTCGCATCGGCAGGTCGGATGCAGACGATCCCCGACACCATCGGCGAGGTGAAGCAGGCGATCCTCTACGGGCTGGCGGGCTGAGCCGGCCGCTCTGCGGGGATGAACGACAGGCGGGGCGGGCTCGGAGGAGCCCGCCCCGCCTGTCGTTCTCGGCGTGACCGGATGCCGGGCTACTGCTGCAGCGCCGGCTGCCCGTTGATCATCACCTGCCGGGGCTCGACGAAGAGAAAGGCGGGCTGCTGCTCCGCGACGCGCTTCGTCTCGGCCTCGAAGTTGGCCGGCAGCTCCGAAGCGCTGCCGCGGCGCACGACGCCCGTGAGCTGCACCGTCTGGCCGGGCTGGACCACGATGCGCTGCTCCTGCGCCTGCGCCTCGCCGAGCACGACGAAGAGGCGCTGGCCGGCGTCCTCCACCCAGAAGCCGCGGTCGGAGACGACCTGGGTGACCTGCGCCTGGCCGGACATCGTCTGCCCCACGGCGGCGTCCGGCGTGCCGACGATCTGCGCGACCGGCAGCATGGCGCCGGCCTCCGCGCCAGGGGCGCCGGCCATCCCCGCGCCGGCGCCGGGCGCGGTCGTGTTCAGCATGCCGGTGTCGGTCACCGCGCCCAACGTATCGGTCACGGCGGTACCCTCGGCCGCGTCGTCGTCTCCGCACTGGGTGATGCCCCACAGCAGCAGCGCCAGCAACGCCAGCCCTAGCACCCACGGCCAGATGCCCCCGCCCTTCTTCCGCTCCACGTTGATGTCCGCCATTGCCGCCTCCGCGCGTCGAGTGAACGCCGACCTCTGGAATGCGCCGCCGCCATGCAAGAGCTGAACCGCTCCAAGATCGGCAGCCGCATCGCGTTGGCGGCGGAACGCGCGGGCTGCGCCGCGCGTCTGGCGGAAGCACGCCACCGGCAACTGCGCAGGCGGACCGTCTCGGTAGAGGGCCCGGTGCGATCGGGCGGTCGCCGCGCCCCGTGGCTCGGCGCGGCGCCGCCGGCTAGATTCCAGCTCCGCGCCCGCCCGCTGTGATGGGCGTCACATCGGGCGGGGGCGAGCAGGGTTAGCTTGCGAGCCTACGCACCACAGCCGGGAGAGTGCCGTTGTACACGCTGGTTCGCCGCTTCATCAAGACGGGCATCGGGTTTCTGTTCGCTGGGCTGGTGCTTGGGTTGTACCTGCTGGTGCGGCGCGAGCTGCTGGGCGTGTGGCCGGAGCCGTACCTGGTCTCGGCGCACGCGCACGCGGTGCTGGTCGGCTTCGTGATGTTCCTGATCCTGGGCGTGGCGCTGTGGCTGTTCCCGCGTCCGGAGAAGGGCGATACGCGCTATCGGCCGGAGCGGGTGGAGGCGGCGTACTGGGTGCTGCTGGCGGCGACGCTCGCGCGCTTCGGGGCCGAGTCGGCACGGGCGTGGACGGCGGCGCCCTGGCTGGGCTGGGTGGTGGTGCTGGGCGGGCTGGGGCAGGTGCTGGGGCTAGGCCTCTACTTCTGGGCGATGTGGACGCGCATCCGCCCGGTGGGCAGCCACCTGCGCGAGAAGAACGGCGAGAGATTCTGAACGGCAGGATTCGGGCGATGGGCTGCCAGCTACCGGCTGCCAGCGAACCCCCGGGGTTGCCGGAAGCCGGTAGCCGGTAGCCGGCAGCCTCTTCTCCTAATCCTGATTCCCCGACCGACCGCCATGTCCTTCTATCTCCTGAACGTGACGCTGCACGTGCTGGCCGCGCTGCTGTGGCTGGGCGGGATGTTCTTTCTGGCGGCGGTCGGTGCGCCGGTGTTGCGCGCGGTGGAGCCGCCGGCGCTGCGCGCCGAGCTGTTCCGCCGGCTGGGCGCGGGCTTCCGCACCGTGGGCTGGGCCTGCATCGCGCTGCTGCTGGTGACGGGCACGCTGAACCTGCACTTCCATGGCGTGCTGCGCGCCGACGCGCTGCTGAACGCCGAGTTCTGGGCCGGCCGCTACGGCCAGACGCTGGCCTGGAAGCTGGCGGCGGTGACGGTGATGGTGGCGGTCAGCGCCGTGCACGACTTCGCGCTGGGGCCGCTGGCCTCGCGGCTGCCCGCGGGCTCGGCGCAGGCGCTGCGCGCGCGCCGCTGGGCAGCGTGGCTGGCACGGGTGAACGCGCTGGTGGGCATCGTGTTGGTGCTGGCCGCGGTGCGGCTGGCACGCGGCGGCTGAACGTCGTGGCCGAGACGGTGGAGCTGCTGCGCCGGCTGCCGCTCTTCGCGCGGCTGAGCGAGACGGCGCTCGCCGTGGTGGCGCTGCGCACGGTGCAGCGCACGCTGCCGCGCGACGCGGTGCTCTTCCGCCGCGGCGAGCCGTGCCACGGGCTGTACGTGGTGGTGGCGGGGCAGGTGAAGGTCTATCGCGCCAGCCCGGACGGCACGGAGCAGGTGCTGCACGTGCAGCGCGCCGGCCAGCCGGTGGGCGAGGTACCGCTCTTCGACGGCGGCGCCTACCCGGCCTCGGCGCAGGCGGCGGAGGAGAGCCGTGTGCTCTTCCTGCCGCGCGACGACTTCCGCTGGCTCTACCAGCACCACCCGGAGGTCGCCGACGCGGTGATCGTGGAGCTGGGCCGTCGGCTGCGCCGCATGATCGCGCTGGTCGAGAAGATCTCGCTGCAGGACGTGCCGGCGCGCGTGGCCAGCACGCTCGTCGAGCACGCCGAGGCCGCCGGCGGGCTGAGGGACGGCGCGGAGTTCCGCCTGCCGCGCACGCAGCAGGAGCTGGCGGCGGAGCTGGCGACGCGCCGCGAGAGCGTCGCCCGCGCGCTGGCGCGGCTGCGCCAGGACGGCGTCATCGCGCAGCAGGGCGCGCGCATCCGCGTGCTGGACGCGCGCGCGCTCGCCGCCGCCGCGCGCGGGCGCGCGCGGCCCTGACCCAACACCGAACCAACGCATGGAGCCGTTCGTCCGCAACTTCATCCGCGCCAGCCTGCTGTGGTTCGCCGTCGGCGTGCTGCTCGGCGTGGCGATGGTGTTCTGGCCCGCGCAGGCGCTGGGCTACCGCACCGCGCACCTGCACGCCAACCTGCTGGGCTTCGTCAGCATGATGATCTTCGGCGTGGCGTATCACGTCATTCCGCGCTTCACCGGCAACGCGCTGCCGCATCGCGCCCTGGCGCTGGCGCACCTGTGGGTGGCGAACGTGGGGCTGGCGCTGCTCGTAGGCGGCTGGATGCTGCGCGTGCACGCCTTCGCCGCCGGCACTCTGCTGCTGCGCACCGGCGCGGCGGTGGGCGCGCTGGGCGCGGGGATGTTCATCTACAACCTCTGGCGCACGCTGGCCCCGCGGCCGCGCGTGACGCCGCTGCGGCCGGCCGCGCCGCAGAAGCACTGAGCCGAAGCAGGATTCAGGATTCAGGATTCGGGATTCAGGGGAACGGCAACCCCGCTTCGGGCGCGGGGCTTCCGTACCACGGGGTGGACGACTGAATGGAGAGCACGAGATGACGAACGCCGAGAACGCCGGCGCCATCACCGGCGAGCTGCAGGTCAACGACGTGATCCGGCGGTACCCGGAGAGTGTCGAGGTCTTCAACCGCTACGGCATCGACGCCTGCTGCGGCGGCGCGGCGCCGATCGCCGAGGCCGCCGCGCGCGACGGCGCCGACGCGCAGGCGCTGCTCGCCGAGCTGAACCGCGCCGTGGGCGCCGCATGAAGCCGCTGCCGACAGACGTGCCCGCGCCGCGCGCCGAGCGCCCGGCCACCCACCTGCTGCACGACGAGCCGAACGTGCGCGTCGTCGCCTTCCGGCTGGAGCCGGGCCAGCAGGTGGCGCCGCACCACAGCGCCGCGACGGTGATCCTGCAGGTGACGGAGGGCGAGGGCGTCTTCAGCGGCGCGGACGGCGAGCTGCGGCTGCGCGCGGGCGAGACGGTGGTCTACGCGCCGGGCGAGACGCACGCGATCACGGCGCCCGCCGGCACGCTGCGCTTCCTGGCGATCATCGCGCCGCGCCCCTGATGGCGCTGGACCCGCTCGTCGAGGCGGCGATCCACGAGGGGCACCGCCGCGCCCTCGGCGTGCTCGCCGAGTTCGAGGCGCTGCTCGGCCCGGAGTACGCGGGCGGCGCGGACGTCGAGGCGATGCGCGCGCTGGTCGCGTTCCTGCGCCAGAGCGTGCTGCCGTTCTCGCATTGGGAGGAGCACTCGCTGGCGCCGGCCGCCGAGCTGCGCGAGCAGGCGGCGTTCGAGCACGCCTTCCTCGCCGCCGAGATCGACGGGCTGGCCGCCGAGGTCGGGGTGCTGAGCGACCTGCCGGTGCAGGGCCGGGCGGCGCAGCTCGGCGCGGTGAACCGCGTCTACCGTCGGCTGCACCGCATCGGCGCGGTGCTGGAGCTGCACGCGCAGAAGGCGGCCGAGCACAGCGCCGAGACGAGCGCCGGGCCGTGGCCGGCGGCGGCGCCCGTCTCCGCCTCGCCGGGCCTGCGCGAGCTGGACGCCGCCGAGGTGCGCGCCCTGCTCGCCGCCCACGAGTGGGGCGTGCTCAGCACCGTCGGGCCGGACGGCATGCCCTACGCCGTGCCCGTGGCCTACGGCCTCGCGGACGACGTGCTGTACCTGGCCTGCGGCCCGGGCCGCAAGGCGCGCAACCTGGAGGCGCGCCCGCTCGCCTGCCTGACCGTCGCCGAGGTGCGGGATGGCGAACGCTGGCGCTCGGTGGTGGTGGGCGGCCCGGTGGAGTGGGTGGACGACGCTGCCGGCCGGCTCGCGGCGCTGCACGCGCTGGAGCGGGAGCCGGGCCGCTTCTCGCCACGCGACCGCGCCCGCCTGGCCTACGCGCGCTTCGCGCGGCTGCGCCCGCACGAGGTGGGGGGGCGCGCACGGGAGCCGCACCCGGGCTGAGTACGAAAAATGCGACCGGCCTGCGCGGCGCGGGCGCGCCTACCCGTCCCGCGCAATCCACCCTTACACCGGGAGCAAACCATGAGGACTGTGGGGCTGTTCGGGATGCTGGGGCTCGTGCTGCTGGGGGGGGCGGCCGCGTGCGGCGGCGGCGATCAGGCGGGGGAGCAGCCTGCGGCCGGCACCGATGCCGCCGCGCCGGCGGCGCCCGCGGCGGGCACGCCACAGCTGGCCAACGTGCAGTTGCCCGCCGGCGTCACGCAGGAGATGGTGCAGCAGGGACAGCAGCTCTACGGTACGGTGTGCGTGGCCTGCCACGGCGCCAACGGCGTCGGCACACCCATCGCGCCGGCGCTGAACGACAACCAGTGGATCAACATCTCGGGCCAGAACTACGACGAGATGGTCCAGGTCATCACCACGGGCGTGCTGCAGCCGAAGCAGCACCCGGGTCCGATGCCGCCCAAGGGCGGCGGCACCTTCAACGACGAGCAGGTCCGCGCGCTGGCGGCCTACGTCTACGCCCTCAGCCACACCAACCCCTGAGCGCGGCGACGGCCGGGCTCGGGCGCCACGCCTGAACGCGAGCGGGCGGTGCCATCCGGCACCGCCCGCTCGCGTTTCGAGGCCCGCGGACGGGCGCCGCCCGCCTCAGGCCACTTCGCAACGATAGCCCAACTGCTGCAGTGCGCGCGCCACGGTGCCGCTGTCCGCGCCCGCCGCCGCCACCTCGCCGGCCAGCCGCGGCAGCGCCTCCTCGTCCGCCCAGATGCCGCGCGCCGCCAGCACGGTCGCCAGCACCGCCGCAATGCGGCTCAGGCTTAGCGGCTGCGAGTGCAGCTCCCGCTCAATGCGGCGCGACAACGCACACTCGCAGCCCACCGTCTCGCATTCGCCCGGGCCGTGCGGCCCGGGTGCGTAGGCCGCGCCCACGAGCCCGGATGGGCTCCCGCCTTCCTCCATCATCTGCCTATCCCTGCCGAAGCGGTTCATTTACGCTGGAACAATATACACATTTTCAGTGCGCCTACCCACACTTTGGGGCCACGACTTCCGCGGCCCGCGCTCGCGCGGTCGATCGCCCGCACTCTGGGGCTCGGCATGGGCCAGCGTTTGCAATGGCTCCGGGCGGCTCGCGTGTGGGCCGGGTTGTCCATCCAGGGGGACGGGGTTTGACACCTGGAGTGAACAACTGTATGTTATATAATCGCTAATGTCAAGGACATAAAGGTGTTGCGGTGCGTGCCAGCCAGGCTTCGCGCCGCTGCTTCCACTGCCCGGCGAGGCCTGTCTCCGGAGGATCGCGATGATGTGCCGTCGTACCGACGACCTGTTGATCGCCGTGCCCAGGGGCGGCGTGCCGGTGGCGGAGCGGCCGGCGGACGCCCGCCGCAGTGCGGTGCTGCCGCTGTGCTACGGGCCGTGGCCCGGGAGCCAGGCGGCACTCTCGCTGGCCGACGAGCCGCTGCCGGCCGTGCTGCTGCTGGTGAACGAGGCTGGCGGCGAAGCGATGCTGGTGGCCGGTGCCGACGTGCGGGTGCTGCCGGGGCCGGCCAGCAACGACACGCTGGCGGCGCTGGCCGAGAACGAAGCGGCCTCGCTGCTGCGCCGGCGGGCGCGGGTGAACCAGTGGGCGCAGTTGCCCGAGCGGCTGCTGGCGTTTTACGAGGCGCTGCTGAACGCGGTTTCGGCGGCGGAGGTCTGTCTGGTGGTGGCGGAGCACGCTGCGCGGATCGTGAGCGGGTACGGCGCGTTCGTCTTTCTGCCGGAGGGTGCGCAGGTGCTGCGGCTGGCCTCGGCGGGGTCGGCGGCGAAGGGCGGTGCGGCGATCGCGGTGCCGTGGCATTCGCGCTTCGCGCGGGCCGGGCTGCTGATGGCGCCGGACCTGTGGAGCGGCGACGACGCCTTTCGTGCGCTGGCCCGGGTGGTGGCCAGCCCGCAGGTGGCGACGCTGGCGCACGTGCCGTTCGGGGATGGCGGGGTGCTGCTGCTGAGCGAGCGCCGCGAAGAGCGCGTCTTCCGCGCCGACGACTGGCTGCTGCTGGGCAGCCTCGCCGCGCACGGCACCGCGGCGCTGCGCCGCGTGCGGCAGATGGAGGAGACGCGCGGCCTGGCGCTGACCGACCCGTTGACCGGGCTGGCGAACCGCCGCCATCTGGACGCGGTGCTGCAGCACGCCTGGGCGGCGGCGCAGCGCGGCGAGCCGCTCGCGCTCATCCTGCTGGACCTCGACGGTTTCAAGGCCGTCAACGACTGCTTCGGCCACACCGCGGGCGACCAGGTGCTGCGCAGCGTCGGTGAGTGCCTGCGCCGCGAGACGCGCGGCGCAGACGTGGTGGCGCGCTACGGCGGCGACGAGTTCATGGTGGTGCTGCCGCACGGCAACGCCGAGGCGGCCGCCGCGCTGGCCGCGCGTGTGCGCGCACGGCTGCCGGAGGGCGTGCGCTTCAGCGCCGGCGTGGCGTGCTACGAGCCCGGCATGCTCAGCGCCGACGAACTGATCGGCGCGGCGGACCACGCGCTCTATCTCGCCAAGCTGGAGCGCGAACACGGCGGTGGCGCGGGCGCTCTCGTCTAAGCGTTTGCAGGCGGAGCGGCTACGCGGTTACATTGACGGCGTCGGCGTGCGTCGGCTGAGGGGCAGCCGCCGCGCGCTGGCGTTTTTCCTTTTCTCGCCCGGTCGCTGACGTGACGGACATCGCCATTGATCTCGGTACGGCGAACACCCTGATCCAGGTCAAGGGTCAGGGCATCGTGCTCAACGAACCCTCGGTGGTGGCGGTGGAGCGGGGGACGCGGCGGGTGCGCGCCATCGGCCTGGAGGCCAAGCGCATGCTCGGCCGCACGCCGGAGGGCATCGTGGCCGTGCGGCCGATGCGCGACGGCGTCATCGCCGACGTGGACATGGCGGAGCTGATGCTGCGCCACTTCCTCAAGGCCGTGCTGCCCAAGGGGTTCCTGCGCGTGCGGCCGCGCGTGCTCATCGGCGTGCCCTCGGGCATCACCGAGATGGAGCGGCGCGCGGTGCGCTCGGCGGTGCAGGCGGCGGGCGCCAAGGAGGTCTTCCTGATCTCCGAGCCGATGGCCGCCGCCATCGGCGTCGGGCTGCCGGTGGTGACGCCGCGCGGCAGCATGCTGGTCAACATCGGCGGTGGCTCCACGGAGATCGGCGTCATCGCGCTCTCGGGCATCGTGGCGAACTCCTCCATCCGCATCGCGGGCAACGAGTTCGACGAGGGTATCGTCGCCTTCGTGCGCAAGCACTACAACCTGCTCATCGGCGAGGCGACGGCCGAGAACATCAAGATCCAGGTCGGCTCGGCGGAGGCGGTCGACGGCGAGCGCGAGCTGGACGTCAACGGGCGCGACCTCATCAGCGGGATTCCCACCACCGTGCGCATCCGCTCGGAGGACATCCGCACCGCGATCCAGGAGCCGGTGCACGCGATCATCGGCGCGGTGCGGCGCGCGCTGGAGGTCACGCCGCCGGAGCTGGCGTCGGACATCGTCGACGAGGGGATCGTGATGACCGGCGGCAGCTCACTGCTGCAGGGCCTGCCCCGGACGCTGGCGCGCGAGACCGGCCTGCCGGTCCACCTCGATCCCGAGCCGCTGACCTCGGTGGTGCGCGGCGCCGGCATGGTGCTGGAGGACTGGGCGAAGTACCAGGGCGTGGTGAGCCGCTGAGCGGGCCGCGGCAACGCGCCGGCCCCGCCACTCGGGGTGGCGGGGCCGGCGTGCGCTCCGGGAGCGGGGTCGGGCGGGGAGGGTGGCGCGGCGCCGGGCTCCGGGTCGTCGAGGGCGACGGCGCGCCGCAGCAGCTCCGGCCAGAGCGGCCCCAGGTCGCGCACGCCGAGCGCGTGTTCGTCCAGCCCGTTGCCGCGCAGCGCGTGGCAGAGGATGACGCCGCCCTGGAAGTGCGGGTGGTGCATCCAGTGCTGCGGGTCGGCGGCGATCATGGCGCGGTACGTCTGACGGGCGCTCTCCGGCAGCCAGTCGCGCAGGAAGCCGACGACCGCGGCCTCCGCCTCGGGCGAGAGCGCGGCCGACGGGTCGTGGCTGTGGCACATCGGGAGATCGCTGTCCGGCTCGGCGGTCATGGGCGGGCGGGAGCGGGGTCTGGCCGCAATCTGCGCCGGAGCGAGGCGTAAGGCCAGGGCCTGCGCGAGTGGCCGCGGCGCGCGCGGCGGGGTATGTTGGCGGGAGAAGCCGGTCGGCGGGCGCCGTCGCGGGTCGCGCGGCCGGGCGCATGAACGAGCATAGAGCGGAGCTGATGACCATCGCAAGGGTGCGTGCCGGGCTGGCCGTCGTCGGCCTGGCGCTGGCGGCCGGCGCCTGTGGCGGGGACGCGGGGCGCGCGGGCTACGTGGAGGTCGGGCGGCGCATGCCCGCGTACGCCGCGCCGACGCTCGCCGGCGACACGCTGGAGCTGGAGTCGCTGCGCGGCAAGGTGGTGCTGCTCAACGTCTGGGCGACGTGGTGCCCGCCCTGCCGCGACGAGATGCCGGGGCTGCAGCAGTTGCACCAGGAGCTGGCGGGCCGGGGACTGCGCGTGGTGGGCGTCAGCATCGACGGGCGCGGCGCGCTGCCCGAGGTGCGCAGCTTCCTGCAGGAGTACGGCATCGACTTCACCATCCTGCACGATCCCGAGTTGTCCGTGCTGAAGCTGCTGCGCTCCAGCGGCGTGCCGGAGACGCTGCTGGTGGACCGCCGCGGGCGGGTGCTGCAGCGCTGGATCGGGCGGATCGACCCGGCGGCGCCGCAGGTGCGCCAGCCGATCCTGGACGCGCTCAGTTCCTGACGGAGGCTGGCATGGAACCACAGATGGTGGGGCTGACGGTGGCGTTCACCGCGGGGGTGCTCTCCTTCCTCTCGCCGTGCGTGCTGCCGCTGATCCCGAGCTACGCCACCTTCATCACCGGGCTGAGCCTGGCCGAGCTGACCGAGGGCGACCGCCGCGGCGCGCGCCGTACCGTGCTGCTGCACGGGCTGCTCTTCGTGCTCGGCTTCACCCTGGTCTTCCTGGCGCTGGGCGCCTCGGCGACGCTGATCGGCGCGCTGCTGCGCACCTACAGCGAGTGGGTCGGGCGCATCGGCGGGGTGCTGTTGATCGTCTTCGGCCTGTACCTGCTGGGCGTGCTGCGGCTGCCGGGCGCCGAGCGCGAGTGGCGCCTGCACCTGGCCGACAAGCCGCTCGGCTACGCGGGCACCGTGCTGGTGGGCATCGCGTTCGGCGCCGGCTGGACGCCGTGCATCGGCCCGGTGCTGGGCGGCATCCTCACGCTGGCCGCCACGCGCGCCACCGTCGCCGAAGGCGTCGGGCTGCTGGGCGTCTACTCGCTCGGCCTGGCGATCCCGTTCCTGCTGGCGACGCTGCTGCTGGAGCGCTTCCTGAGCGGCTTCCGCCGCTTTCGCACCTGGCTGCCCTGGATCAGCCGCCTGAGCGGCGTGCTGCTGCTGGCGGTGGGGCTGCTGCTGCTGACCGGCTCGTTCACCGTGCTCTCCGGCCTGCTCGCCCGCTGGACGCCGGACTTCCTCCTGGACCGGCTCTGAAGCCATGCAGCCGCCGACCTCCTCCGCGCCCACCGCAGCGCCGGCGCCCGCCGCGCCGGCCTGCCCCCTGAAGCCGCAGCGCACGCTGTCGGACTGGCTGCTCGGCCTGCTGGGCCTCGCGATGATCCTGCTCGCCGTCGCCGTCGCTCTCGTCGGCGGCGACGCGGACGCGGGCCAGCGCCCCGGCGGCAGCGCGCCGGCGCTGCGCATCCTGGAGCCCGCCGCCGGCGCGGCGGTCGGTGAACGCGTCGCGCTCGTCTTCACCGCCGGCGACGAGCTGCGGCTGCACGCGGGCGGCTGGGGCGTGGACTCGCTGCACCTACACGCCGTCGCCGGGCCCGGCGAGTTCATGCCCTCCCCGCGCGACCTCCAGCCGCTGGGCGAGCGGCGCTACCGCTGGGCGCTGCCCGCGCTGCCGCCCGGCGAGCAGACGCTGCAGCTCTACTGGTCCGGCCCCGACCACCGCCGCCTCAGCGCCGGCTCCTCGGCGCCCGTGCAGGTGCACGTGCGGGCGCAGCGGTAGGAGGCTGATCTCAGGCCGCAGTAGGCCCTGCCGTTCCTTGCACCTCCACCGTTCCGAACGCATGCGCGTGCGCGTTCTGCTGGCGGCGTTGCTCGGCGCCGGTAGCCTGCTCGCGGCCTGCGGTACCGCCCGCCGCCCAGCCGTGCCGGAGCCCCCGCCGAGCGTCCCCTGCGCGGAGAACCTGCTGGGCGTGTCGTCGGAGACGCTGGCTGGAAGGACGCCGGAGCAGTTGCGCACCGCGCTCGTCGCCTCGCGCGTGATCGAGCCGGACACTTCGGTGCGCGTCATCGTTTACGACAAGCCGCTCGTGGTCCGGAACCTCCGCGCCGTGCGGCAGATCCTGCAGCGGCACGCCCTGCGCTCCTTGGCCGCGGGCGAGCAGAGAACGAGCGTGGTGGTGGCTCTGGCAAGCGCGGAGGGCCGTATCGTCGAGGCTCAGGTCGAGCGCGGGTCGGGGCGCCCGGAAGCCGATCTCGCTGCGGTGGCGGCATTCCGCGAGTTCGTCTTCCACCCACCGCTCCATGGGGCCTGCTCGATTCGGGTGCTCGTACGCATGCCCGTGACGCTGAACGGACCCGCGGGCCCGCCTCTGGACGCCGGCGCTAGGCTGCCGCCGCCATGACGCTCGCCTTCTTCCACGCGCCGTGGTGCGGCGTCTGCCACGAGAAGGCGCCTGTCGCGGAGGAGATCGGGCGCGGCGCGGCGCTCGCGCTGGAGCGCTGGGACGTCGCCACGCCGGCCGGCGCCGCCGAGGCCGAGCGCCGCCGCATCCGCACCGTGCCCACGTTGGCGCTGCTCGACGGCGAGCGCGTGCGCTTCCGGCTGGTCGGCCGCATGATCACGCCGGAGAACACCAGGCACCTGCTGGCTCAGACCTCCCGTCGCTGAGCCGACGCGCGGCGCGGCGGAGGCGAGGCCGGCAACCCGGAAACCGCGCTTCGCGCCCGGCCGTATGGACGTTCGCCGGCGGGGCTGGCCAGGAGACGCGGCTGCCGTCCGGCGGAGACTCCGCTCGTAGCTTCGCAGGCGTACGGAAACAACGATGACGCGCGTGCTTGCGCTGCTTGCGCTGACCTTCCTTGCTGCTCGCCCGGTCGCCGGTCAGGCGGTGTCGCGGACCATGCCGCCTCCGCTGAGCGTCGAGCACGTACGCGACGATGCCCGCACGATCCTGCAGCGCTACACCGCCGCCTGGCGTGGCAGGCAGGAGATGGACCTGAAGGACACGGTGGTGATCGGCTTCGAGATCGCGGGTGAGGGAGGTGGGGTGTACCACGTCGTGCTCGCACCGGATGGGCGGGCGATCCTCTCCGACGGCGGCGCGCCGACGCCGGCGCCTGTCTTCGTGGCCGACATCGAGACGCTACGCCGGCTGGACCGGGGCGAGCGGAGCGCGATGACCGCGATGGCGCGCGCGAGGTGGAGCGATCCGACCCCGCTCGACGTCCGCCTCCCGAAGGACTTCCGCTGGACGCCGGAGCGGCAGGCCGTCTACATGCCGCTGAACTTCCACTTCTGGAACCGCGACTGGCCGGAGATCGCCCGCTTCGGCGAAGGGACCGGCCGGTTCGTCCACGGTGGCAACTCCGCGATCTTCTACTACGACCGTGGTCTCCGTACCTCCTGGTACCAGCTCGAGCCGGGGATGCACCTCAACCGCGACTCCCGCGAGCAGACCAACCCCTTCCCCTCGCTCTTCATCGTGACGCGCGGTGAGATGCAGGCCCGGCTGAACGGCACGGAGCGCACGCTCCGCGAGGGCGAGGCCGTGCTCGTGCCGGCCGGAATGACGCACGAGTTCTGGGCCCGTACGGGGCAGTATGGCGAGTTCGTGCTGGTGATGTTCGGCGAAGGCGCGTAGGGGCGCTGTTTCTCCCCACGGACACAAACCGTCCTCGTGCCCAAACACCTGAGCTGCTGGTGACGGATTAGGCGGCGATCTGGCAGCAACTTACGCAGTTCCCTCCTGGCCCGCTTCCTGCCCTCCGGAGCGTGTGAGGGCGCCCCGCCCGGCGCCCGCCTCACCCGTGCCCGGAGCCGCCGATGCCGACCCGCCGCCGCACCTGGACCGTCGCCGCACTCCTCGCCCTGCTCACCGGTGTGCTGCTGCTGTTGCTGCGCCCGGCCGGCGACGAGCACGAGGCGGCGCTGGACGCGCGCGCGGCGACGGCGCACCCGGCGGGCTACGACGCGCTCGGGCTGCCGGCGGAGGTGCCGGTGCTGCTGGAGGCCGGGCGCTCGTGGCGCGCCGCGCGGCTGCTGCGCGAGCACCTGCGCGCGAACCCGGACGCGCCGCCGGCCGCCGTGCTAGTGGCGGCGCGCGCGGAGGCGGGCTGGGGCGGCTGGGCGCGCGTGCGCTCGCTGCTGCAGGGCCGCGACTGGCTGGACCGCGTCGGCGGCGGCGAAGGCTGGTTCTGGCTGGCGCGCGCACTCGCGGAGGAGGGCGAGCCCGGCGCGGCGGCCGAGGCGTACGCACGCTTCCTGAGCGTGGCGGGGCCGGAGGCGACGCCGGAGCGGCGCACGGTGGCGGCGCTGCGCCGCGGGCTGGCACTGCGCGAGGCCGGCCGCGCGGCGGAGGCGGTGGCGGCGCTGGACGAGGCGGCGCGCGCCGAGCCGAGGCT
>ERZ1066122.894-NODE-894-length-27733-cov-39.480707_pt1 | contig 27733 bp, 22 predicted proteins | sample MGYA00382769_ERZ1066122 | MGnify/ENA primary metagenome ERZ1066122 (study PRJEB33369, sample SAMEA5778352) | biofilm metagenome | biome: Industrial cooling water; feature: Water cooling tower basin; material: Biofilm | place: United Arab Emirates | collected... | reverse complement strand
AGCTGGGCGCGCTCGGCGAGCTGAGCGCCGCGGACCGGCTCGCCGTCGCGCGCGTGCAGGACCGGCACGGCGACCACGCGCGCGCCGTGGCCGCCTACCGCCGCTGGCTGGAGGGCGACGCGGGCACGGCGGCGCAGCGGCGCGAGGTGCGGCTGCTGCTCGGCCGCGCGCTCTACGACAGCGGCCGCCCCGCGGAGGCGGTCGCGGCGCTGCGCCCGCTGCTGGACGCGGCGGGCGAGACAGGCGCGGAGGCGCTGTACTGGACGGCGCGCGCGCAGCAGCGGCTGGGCCAGACGGCCGCCGCCGACGACAGCTTCCTGCGCCTGGCGGAGCGCCACGCCGCCTCCACGCGCGCGCCCGACGCGCTCTTCCGCGTGGCCGACCGCGCGCACGACCGCGGCGCCACCGCCGGCGCGCGCACGTACTACCGCCGGCTGGCCGAGCGGCACCCGCAGAGCGAGCGCGCGCAACTGGCGCTGCTGCGGCTGGGCGGGATGGCGTTCCTCGACGGCGACTACGCCGCCGCCGCCGCGGCGTTCGACCAGCACCGCGCGCGCCAGCCGCGCGGCAGCGGCAGCCTGCAGGCGACGTACTGGGCCGGCCGCGCGCGCGAGGCGCAGCGCGACAGTGCGGGCGCGGCGGCGCTGTACCGCGAGGTGCGCGCGCGCGATCCGCTCTCCTACTACGCGCTGCTCGCCGCCCGCCGGCTGGACCGCCCGTTCTGGCCGATCGCGCTGGACGCCGCCCCGCCCGCCGACGCCGAGGCGCGGGCCGCGGCCGCCGACAGCCTGCGCCTGCTCGACGTGCTGCACGACGCCGGGCTCGCCGCCGCCGCGAACGCCGAGGCGGACCGAGTGGCCGGCGCCGCCGCGCCGGAGCCGGCGCTCGCCTACGCGCTGGCCGAGGCGCTCAACGAGCGCGGCTATACCCGCCAGGGTGCGCGCCTGGGGCGGGAGCTGCAGCGGCGCGAGGCGCGGCCGAACGAGCGGCTGCTGCGCATCCTCAACCCCATGCCGTATCGCGAGATGCTGCGCGCGGAGGCCGAGGAGCGCGGGCTGGACCCGTTCCTGGTGGCGGCGCTGATCCGCCAGGAGTCCAGCTTCCTGGCGCGCGCGACCTCGCCCGTCGGCGCGCGCGGGTTGATGCAGGTGATGCCCGAGACCGGCCGCGGCCTCGCCGCCGCCGCCGGCATCCAGGGCTGGAGCACGGAGCTGCTCTACCAGCCGGAGATCAACGCGCACTTGGGTATGCGCTTCCTCGCGGACCAGATGCGCCGCTGGGACGGCTCGCTGCCGGAGGTCTTCTCCGCCTACAACGCCGGGCCGGCGCGCATCGAACGCTGGCGGCGGCTGCCGGAGTACCGCGCGGACCAGGAGCTGTTCGTCGAGCGCATCCCCTTCCGCGAGACGCGCGACTACGTGAAGATCCTCACGCGCAACCTGGAGATCTACCGCGGGCTCTATGGCGACGCCGAGTGAGACGAACCCCGGGCGGGGAGCGAGTGAGACCCGAGGATCTGTTTCCCCGACCCCCGACCCCCGACCCCCGACCCCTGCTCAGCCGAGCCACCGGGAGGGCATCGTCGAGGGCCTGCGCCTGCACTGGGTGGAGCTGGGCGAGGGGCCGCCGGTGCTGCTGCTGCACGGCTTCCCGGACTTCTGGTACGCCTGGCGCCACCAGCTGCCGGCGCTCGCCGCGGCCGGCTTCCGCGCCGTCGCGCCGGACCTGCGCGGCTACAACCGCTCGGAGAAGCCGCCCGGTGTGGGCAGCTACCGGGTAGGCCGGCTGGCCGGCGACATGGCGGGGCTGATCCGCGCGTTGGGCGCCGAGCGCGCGGCGGTGGTGGGGCACGACTGGGGCGGCGTCGTCGCCTGGCACCTGGCGATGCACCGGCCGGAAGTCGTCGAGCGGCTGGCGGTGCTCAACGCGCCGCATCCCGCGGCGTTCCTGCGCGAGTTGCGCACGCCCGGGCAGATGCTGCGCTCGGCGTATGCCGGCTTCTTCCAGCTTCCCTGGCTGCCGGAGGCGGTGCTGCGCGCGGGGAACTTCGCGCTGCTGCGCCGCGCGCTGCGCGCGGAGACGACGCGTGCCGACGCCTTTCCCGACGGGGAGCTGGCGCGCTACGTTGAGGCGTGGTCGCAGCCGGGCGCGCTCTCTGCCATGCTCGCCTACTACCGCGCCGCCGGGCGCGGCGGGCTGCGGCGCCAGGGCCGGCGCGCGCGGCCGGTCCGCGCGCCGACGCTGCTGCTCTGGGGCGAGCGCGACCCGCACCTGCGCGTGGAGCTGACGGAGGGGCTGGAGCCGTGGGTAAGGGAGCTGCGGGTGGAGCGGATCGCCGAGGCGGGCCACTGGGTGATGATCGACGCGCACGCGCACGTCAACCGGCGGCTCGTCGAGTTCCTGCGCGGCGGCTCCACGCCCATCACGCGCCGCACCGTGTCCGCCGGGAGCGATATCGCAAGCTGATCCACGTGGCATCGGTGGCGCTGCCGCTGGGCGTGTGGCTGGCGCCGCGTCCGCTGGCGCTGGCGGGGCTGGGCGGGCTGCTCGTCGCCGCGCTGCTCACCGAGTGGGCGCGGCTGCGGCTGCGCTGGGCGCGCTACCACTTCCTGCGGCTGACGCGCACGCTGCTGCGCTCGCACGAGCGCGGCGGGCTGGCCGGCGCCACCTACCTGGTGCTCGCCTACTTCCTGGCGGCGCTGCTCTTCCCGAGGCCCGTCGCCGTGCTGGCGATGCTCTACATCGGCCTGGGCGACGCGGCCGCCGCGCTGGTGGGCCGGCGCTGGGGCCGGCGGCGCGCGCGCTGGGGCAAGAGCCTGGAGGGGCTGGGCGCCGCGTTCGCCGTCAACCTGCTCGTCGGGCTGCTGCTGCCGGGCGTCGCCTGGCCGGCCGCGCTGCTGGGCGCCGCCGCCGCCGCGCTGCTGGAGTTCCTGCCGCTACCGCTGGACGACAACCTGCGCGTGGTGCTCGGCGGCGGCGCGGTGCTCTGGGCCGCGTCGCTGGCGTAGGCAAGCGCGCTCCGCCCACCGCGGCCGCTCGGCAAGCTGGCGCACTCTGCGCGGCGCGGCAAGCCGCGCAGCCCGCCCTACGGACCCTCGTCCCGACGCGGCACCGTTTGTCCCGAGAACGGCGCACTTCGTCCCCGCGGCGTTCCTCCCCGCCCCCGGCTGGCACTAGGCTTACCCGCTGGAGCCCGTCCACCGCCCAGCGCCGGAGCCGCTACCGTGATCGCAACCGCCTCGCTCCCCAGCCGCCTGCCCTCGGCGCGCCCGTCCGCGTCGCCGTCCGAGCATGCCGGCCGCACGCTGCGCTGGCTGGCGTCCGCGCACGAGAGCGCGCAGAGCCAGCGCCTCGCCGCCGGCGAGCGCATCATCGCGGCGCTGCCGGGCGGCGCTGCCGGCGCCCGCCCGCCCACCGCGCTGCTGCGCGAGATCCGCCGCGGCGGCGACGACGGGCCGCTGCCGCTGCTCGGCCGGGTCTATCGCCGGCACTGGCAGGCGGAGGAGGAGCTGGCTCGTGCGCTCGCGGACGCGCTGCGGAAGCACCCGGCCTGGCCGTGGCTGCAGCGGCTGCCGGGCGTCGAGCCGACGCTCGCCGCCCGGCTGCTGGCGCGGCTGGACGTGCACAAGGCGAGTACCCCGTCGGCGTTCTGGGCGTACTGCGGCTTCGCCACCGTGCCCGGCAGCGAGTACCGCTGCGAGACCTGCGGCGCCGTGCTCGGCGTCGCGGCCGGCCGCCCGGCGCCGCGCGAGCACACGCCCGCCGGCGGCGTCGGCCAGTGCGCCGGCCGGCTGGTGCGCCAGCGCGGGCCCGACGGCGGCGTGCGCGTGGCGCAGCCGCTGCCGGCGTCGGGCGAACGCGCGAGCTACGACGCGCGGGCGAAACGCGCCTGCCAGCTCATCGGCGTCGGCCTGCTGCGCGCGGACGGCGCGCATGCGCAGTGGTACCGCCGCGAGCACGAACTGCTGCGGCAGCAGCGCCCGCACTGGACGGAGGAGCGCCGGCACCTGGCGGCGCTGCGCAAGATGGAGAAGCTCTTCCTCGCGCAGCTCTGGCTGGTGTGGCGCAGCGCGCTGCGGCTGCCCGTCACCACCCCCCACAGCTCGGCGGCGCGGGGCGACCCCGGCGTCGCCGACCCCTGGAGCATGACCGCCGCGGAGCTGCCGCGCGCGGTGCCCACCCCCTGACCGGCCGAGCCGTCCTCCCCGGCCCGCGCGCGCCGACGCGCCGAGCACCCCGCACCCTCCGGTAGTTCCTGTCGCGCCCGCCCCGGCACGGGGCCAGCCCATGCCGGCCGCCACTCTGCCAGCGCGCACCGCGTGAGGGTCTGCAGCTTCGCTGCACTCCTCCCGTGGCGCAACGCGGCCGGTGCGGCCGGGCGCTCGGGGGCGGGTGGAGAGCCCTTCCGCTTCTGCTCTGGAGGATCCATGAAGACTCCTTCTGTTTGGCTGCGCGCGCTCTGTACCGCGGGCGTGCTGCTGCTGCCGGCCACCCCGCTCGCGGCGCAGACGGCCGCGACGCTCAGCGGGCGCGTCAGCGGCGAGAACGGCGCGCCCATCGCGGGTGCGAGCGTCTTCATCGCGGCGCTCGGCGCCGGCACGGTCACGCGCGCCGACGGCACCTACAGCTTCAGTGTTCCGGCCGCGCGGCTGCAGGGCAGCCGCGCGGTGACGCTCACCGCGCAGCGCGTCGGCTACCGCTCCAGCAGCGTGAGCCTCGCGCTCAGCGCCGGGGCCAGCCTGACGCACGACTTCAACCTGGTCACCGACGTGCTGGAGCTGGAGGGCATCGTCGCCACCGGCCTGGGTCAGACGACCACCCGCGAGCGGCTGGGCGTCTCCATCAGCAGTGTCAGCGGTGGCGAGCTCACCACGGTGAGCACGCCGAACGTGGTGTCGGCGCTGGCCGCCCGCGCGCCGGGCGTGCAGGTCACCACCGCCTCGGGCGAGCCCGGCGCCGGCGCCTACATCCGCATCCGCGGCGTCAGCACCATCGTCGGCAACGGGCAGCCGCTCTTCATCGTCGACGGCGTGCCGATCAACAACGACGAGGTGGTGCTGCCCTCCAGCCTGCTGAGCACCGGCGGCACCTCCGAAGATCCGGTCGCGCTCTCCTCGACGGTCAACACCAACCGCGCCGCCGACCTCAACCCCAGCGACATCGCCTCCATCGAGATCCTCAAGGGCGCCGCCGCCTCCGCGGTCTACGGCGCGCGTGCGGCCAACGGCGTGGTGCTCATCACCACCAAGCAGGGGCGCCCGGGGCAGACGCGTGTCTCGCTCACCACCACCTTCACCACCGACGAGGTCAGCCGCAGCTACCCGCTGCAGCGGCGCTGGGCGCAGGGCGCCAACGGCGTCTCGGACAACAGCAACCTGCGCTCGTGGGGCAGCAGCTTCAGCAGCCCGGCGTACGACCACTTCGGCGAGCTCTTCGAGACCGGGCAGATCCGCGAGAGCAACCTGAGCATCTCCGGCGGCAGCGACCGCGCCTCGTACTACCTGGCGCTCGGCATGCTGGACCACGACGGCGTCATCCGCAGCGACAACGACTTCTTCGACCGCCGCAGCGCCCGGCTGCGCGCCAGCTACCAGCTCGCGCGGACGCTCAGCGTCACCGGCAACTTCGCCTACAACCAAACGGAGAGCGGCTTCACGCAGAAGGGCTCCAACACCTCGGGGCTGCTGCTCGCCGGGCTGCGCACGCCGCCCAACTATGACAACTGCATTCCCGGCACCTGCTACCGGACGGAGGACGGCTTCCACCGCAACTACACCAACCCGGAGCCGGCGAGCATGACCGAGGGTGGCACCTTCGACAACCCGTTCTGGGTGCTCCACGAGAACCGCGCACGCAGTGACGTCGGCCGCGCCTTCGGCAACGTCAGCGTCGAGTACCGACCGCTCGACGGGCTGGACCTGCGCTACACGCTCGGCAGCGACTACTCCAGCGACGAGCGGCTGGACCGCTTCCCGACGGGCAACAGCATCCGCGCCACCGGCTACATGCAGCAGGGCCAGGTCACGCAGCGCTCGCTGGACCACAACCTGGTGGGCAATCTCACGCGCGACTTCGGCCCCGCGCTGCGCAGTACCCTCTCGCTCGGCTGGAACCGCAACGCGCGCGACTTCCGCCGCCTCTTCGCCGAGGGCTTCGACTTCATCGCCCTCGACCTCTACACGCTAGACAACGTGCTGACCACGCTGCCGGACAACTACCGCTACAAGCTCTACCGGCTCCGCGATGCGCGCAGTGCCGGGCTGTTCTTCCCGCTGCAGGAGAACATGGCGCTGCGCGAGCACCTGTACCGCAGGCTCGGCGTCGATACCTCGCGCCTGGCCGACAAGCGCAAGTTCTACCGCGCCTGCCTGGAGCACGGCCTGCCCGTCGCCCCCACCGTGGCCGAGTTCCGGAAGGGCGAGCTGCGCTGGTGGCCGGGCGGTCGCGAAGGCGAGCTGCCCCCACGGGATCTCTTCAGCAAACCGGCCAACGAGCTCATGGGCAAGGGCGCGGCACGCTGGTTCTGGGAAGACGGCCGCTATCGCGGCGAGGACGACACCCTGCTGACCGGCCCGGAGCTGATCGCCCATCTCCGGGCGCTCTCGCGGTCCGCGCCGTACGTGCTGCAGGTGCGCCTGGCCAACCATCCGCATATCGCCCCGCTCGCTCCGGCCACGCTGTGCACGGTGCGGGTGGTGACCCACCGCACGGCCGGCGGAGCACCGGAGCACCTGGTCTCCCTCTTCCGCATGGCGGGCGGAGCGTTCGCGGCCGACAACTTCGCGCGGCATGGGCTGGCCAGCCCTGTCGATGCGGCGACCGGCGAGCTGCGGCCCGCGGTGCTGAAGGACCTCCACCAGACGATGGTGGAGCACACCCACCACCCCGTCTTCGGCTCCCCGATCGCCGGCGTCCGGCTGCCGGAGTGGGAGAGGGTGGTGGAGTTGGCACTGCGCGCACACCGGGTGTTCCACGACTTCCCGTCCGTCGGCTGGGACGTGGCCATCACGCCCGACGGCCCCGTGCTCATCGAGGGCAACTACAACTGGTGTGTCGACCTGCTGCAGCAGGCAACCGGGCGCGGGCTCGGCGAGACCGGGTTCCCCGCGAGCTATCTCTCCTTCTTCGCAGCCCCGCCCCGCGCTGCGGGCTTCGAGGTACGGGGCGAGACCCTCTCCCACGCAGAGCGCCGCACGTGAACGCCGACACCGCACATCTACTCTGGACCGGCGGCTGGGATTCGACGTTCCGGCTGCTGGACCTCCTGCTCGTGCAGCAGCGCCCGGTCCAGACCTACTATCTCATCTCCGCCAGCGCGGAACGCCCCGCCTTCGGGCGGGAGATCTGGACGATGACGCGCATCAAGCAGAAGCTGCGCGCCGGCAACCCTGCCATGCACGACCTGCTTCGGCCCACCCTCTACCGCGACGTCAAGGATCTGCGGCGGAGCCCCGACGTGCTGGAGAAGCTGCAGCGGCTGCGCACGGCCGGGCACCTGGGCCGGCAGTACGCGTTTCTCGCCGAGTTCGCGGAGCAGGAGGGCGTGGATGGACTGGAGCTGTGCATCCACCGGGACGACCGCGCGCACGCCTTCATCGCGCCACTGGTCACGCGGGTGGAGCACGCCGGCGACCGTTACTACCGGCTGCTCGACCCACCCGCCAACCCGAACGCCGACATCTTCCGGCACTTCCGCTTCCCCGTCTTCGACCTCAGCAAGCTGGAGATGGAGCGGATCGCGCGGGAGCGGGGATGGACGCCGTTCATGGAGGCCACCTGATTCTGCCACAACTCCAACACCTCGCCCTGCGGCGTGTGCTACCCGTGCCGGTACACGATCCAGGAGGGCCTGGGCCGGCGCATCCCGTGGCCGGGCCGGGTGCGTTACCACGCGGCGGAGTCTGCCCGGCGGGTGCGCTCCACGCTGGGCAGGGTGAAGCGGGCGGTCACCGGCCGCGCCGCGCCCTCGCACTGACGAACGAATCAATCCCCCCGGGAAGAGCCCATGAACCAGGTCGAGTCGCGGCCGGCCGTAGTGACGGGCAAGCCCACGCTGTCCCCGCGCCAGATCCAGTCTGCCCGGGATGATCGCCGCATTCGCCGGCTGGGCATCTTCCTGCGCCCGTTCGCCCGCCTCGCCTATCGGCGGCGCCGCATCCCCGTGATCGCGATCACCGGCAGCGTCGGAAAGTCGACCACGACGGCGTTCATCGCCCGGGTGCTCGGCACCACCTTCCGGGTGGTCCGCACGCCCGGCAACTACAACGACCTCACGGGCGTCCCGACCACGATCCTCGGAGTCGGGCGGATCAAGACCGTGCGCCGCTACCTCCGGGAGTTCCCGCGCGTGGTTTTCCGCACCTTCGTGAGGCAGCACCGGGCCGATTACTTCGTGCTGGAGGTGGCGGCCGGCGGCATCGAGCACCAGCTCACCATCTTCTCCCCGCGCCTCACCGTGGTGACCGCGATCACGGATGCTCACGTCGAGATGTTCGGCTCCGTCGAGGGCATCATCCGGGAGAAGGGCCGGTTGGTGCGTGCGCTTCCCGAAACCGGCCACGCCGTCCTCTGCTACGACGACGCCTTCAACGCGAACCCCGCGAGCATGCGAGCCGCGCTGGAGACGTTCCGGGAGGTGGCGGGCGAGCGTCGCCGCGTCGTGGTGCTGGGCGACATGTACGAGCTGGGAGAGGAGACCGCGCGCTTCCACCGGGAGGTGGGCCAGCAGGCCGCGGCGGTCGCGGACGTGCTGATCGGGGTGGGGGAGCATGCCCACGACTACGTGCGGGAGTTCACGACGATGCGGCCGAGCGTTCCCGCCTTTCACCGCCGGAACGTCGAAGAGGCGTTCGAGGTGGTGCGGCGCGAGCTTCGGCCCGGCGACGCGGTGCTGCTCAAGGCCTCGCACGGGGTAGAGCTGCAGAAGCTGATCCCGCGGATCCGGTCGCTCGATCTCCTCCGAGGTTCCCGGACATGAGCGCGCCCCCCATCAACGCCGCCGTCATCCTGCTGGTGCCGGTGCGCGAGTGCGACGAGAATGTGCGCTCGCTGAACGGGATCGGCAGGCTACGAGTCGCTTCGCGCGCCGATCAACCGAGATCCGGATACCTCCCGGTGTTGCGGGAGCAAGTGCGTGCTCGGCTTGAGCACGCGCTCACCCTGCTGCCGAATAGTCTCGGCCTCGAGATCATCGCGGCGTATCGCAGCGTGGAGCTCCCGCATCGGCTGTTTGCCAACCGGGAGCGGAAGGTCCGCCGTTTGAACCCTGGCTTGAGCGAAGAAGAAGTGTACGCCCGGACGACGGAGTTCGTCTCCGACCCCACCGTTTACTCGCCTCACACCACCGGAGGCGCGGTGGACGTGGTCCTGATCGACCGACAAGGCCGACCCCTGGATCTAGGTGAGTTACGGCACAACTCCCGAGCCTGGACTGATTCCGAGGCGATTCCGCCCGAGCAGCGAGGCAATCGTCGGCTGCTGATCGAGGCGATGTCCGGGGCCGGGTTCGTCAACTACCCGCGGGAATGGTGGCATTGGAGCTACGGCGACCGGTACTGGGCGTACACGACGGGCGCCCCCCACGCCATCTACGACCACATCGCCTACGCCCCAGCGACCCACCTCGCTGCGCGTGCAGCCCGGCTCGTGAAGCGTCTTCTGCGGCCACGCCCCGGCTGAGGCCAGCGCCGGAGGCGAGGGTTCACGCCAGGGCGCGTTCGATGCCTCGTACTCGGCGGGCCGGGTGACGCGCTCGCACGCCGGGGAGCCGGAAGGCTTGGCATCCACGGGCGCGGCGCCCGGGCGGCGCCAGGAGCGCCGTTTGCCAATCCGTGTGGGATCGCCCACATTGCCGCCATTCGCTGGGCGGCCACCGCCCTGCACCGGCGCCCCACGGGAGAGTTCTCCACCCGGCTTCGCCGCGGACGGCACCCGATGCGAGAACCGGAGGCATGGACGCGGTGCTCTGGCTGCGGACGCGGCGGAGCGACGCGGAGATCCGGGACTTCATCGTCCGCCGCCGCGGGCGCGGGATCGAGCCGCGGCGCCTGCGGTTCTGGAGTGTCGTGGTCGGCATCCCCCACGCGGACGTGGACGAGTGGATCGCGGCGGCGCGAACGAATCCGTGGAGCCGGCGGACTCACGGATGACGTTCCATGCGGAGGTCCTGCCCGAGAGCCAGCAGCGAGTGCTCCGACAGCTCGGCCCCTCGCTGAGCCGAGCCGGCTTCGTTCTGGCGGGTGGGACGGCGGTCGCGCTCCACCCGGGGCATCGACGCTCGCTCGTCCTCGATTTCTCGCTCGACGCGATGCTCGGCTTCTACCAGCGCAAGTTCGCCACGCAGGATCTCGGACACGTCGTCATGAGCCTGACGTTTTTCGACGACGCGGATGAAGACGACGCGCCGGCGATGCTCTGGCCGCTGGACGGGGAGGACGTCCAGCGCACGATCGAGCGCTGGGTCTATGACTACGTTCATCGCCAGACCCCGCACCCGGACCTGGACAGACACCCCACGTGAGAGTTCTCTACCTGGCCTCGCCGCGGAAGCGGCCCGAGCAGATCACCGCGTTCAGCTTCATCGACGAGGAGCTGGAGGCGCTGGCCGCGGCGGGCGTCGAGGCGTACGTGCTCTCCACCGAGGTGGAGCGTGAGCACCGGCACCGCGGCGCGCGCCTGTGCCCGGTGCCGCCGGCGCGCTCGCCTGCCGAGCGGTTGGCGGTGCTGCGCTTCCTCTACGCCACGCGCGCGCTGCTGCCGGGCACGCTGGCGCTGCGGCGCTTGCCTTACCTCGTCCACGTCGCGCGCATCGAGCAGGCGGCGGCGCAGCTCGCGCAGCGCGAGGGCATCGAGGTGCTGCACAGCCACTTCGGCTACCCCGGCGGCTTCGGCGGGCTGCTGGCGCGGCGGGCGACGGGGCTGCCGCTGGTGGCGTCGTTCCGGGGGATGGACCTGGTCGTCGACGCGGCGATCGGCTACGGCCTGCGCGGCGACGCGTTCTACGACCGCAACGTGCGCGCGCTGCTGCGCACGGCGGACCAGACGACGTACGTCAGCGACTTCATGCGCCGCGCGGGGCTGGCGCTGGGCGCGCCGGCGGAGCGCGCGACGACCATCTGGAAGGGCGTCGACCTGGAGCGCTTCAGCGCCAACCACGAGCAGGCGGCCTGCAAGCAGGCGCTCGGGCTGCAGGGGCCGGTGGTGCTGGCGGTCGCCGGGCTGAGCAAGCGCAAGGGCCTCGACCACATCCTGGAGGCACTGGGGCGGCTGAGGGAGACGCACGCCTTCACCTTCGTGGTCTGCGGCACCGGCTCGGAGCTGAGCGCGCTGCAGGCGCAGGCCCGCGCGCTGGGGCTGGCGGAGCGCACCCGCTTCGTCGGCCGCATCGAGCGCGACGAGATCGCGCGCTACTTCGCGGCCTGCGACGTCTTCGTGCTGGCCTCGCTGCACGAGGCCTCCGGCAACGTGCTGCTGGAGGCGATGGCCTCCGCGCGGCCGGTCGTCTGCACCGACTCGGGCGGGCCGCCGGAGTACGTCGCCGACGGCGAGACCGGCTTCGTGGTGCCGCCCGCCGACCCGCCCGCGCTCGCCGAGCGGCTGCGCCACCTGCTCGACGACGCAGCGCTGCGCGCGCGCTTCGGCCGCGCCGGCCGCGCGCGGGCCGAGCGCCGCTTCGCCTACGGCCGCATGATCGACGACCTGCTCGGCGTCTACCGGCGGGTGACGGGCGGCGCGCCGCGCGGCGGCCGGCCGGCCGATGCGCCGGGCATGGAGCGGCGACGGACGCCGTCGTCCGTGCTCGGCCCGCCGCGCGCCGGCTGAGCGCCGATGCGTCTGGTAGAGATCGCCCGGCGCGAGGCGGCGGGCCGGGTGCGCCTGGTGGGCCGCTTCGAGAGTGCGCGCGACGGCGAGCGCCTGGAGCTCTACTTCGAGTACCCGGAGCGCTACGGTGACTTCCTCGGCGAGTCCGCGGACCCGTTCGCCGCCGCCATGCTGCTGCCGGCGATGCGCCGGAACGAGCCGCTCAGGCTCGACTTCGCACTCTCGCCGCGGCTGCACTTCCACCTGCCGCGCATCCGCGACGTCTTCTGCACCTGGTACCCGCAGTTCCCGCGCGTCGAAATCCAGGCGCCGGCCGATCCCGCCGCGCCGCCGGCGCGCGCACCGCACGCCGCCACCTTCTTCTCCGGCGGGGTGGATTCGTTCTATTCGCTGCTGAAGTACCGCGCGGGCGGCGAGCGCCTGCCGGCGCCGCTCACCCACGTGCTCTTCATGCGCGGGCTGGAGACGAAGCTGGAACGGATCCGGGGCGCGGAGGCCTCGCTGGCGCAGGTGCACGAGATCGCGCGCGCGGTGGGCGTGGAGTGCCTCGACGGCGAGAGCAACCTGCGCAGCCCCTCGCGCCTGCACTACGAGAACTACTACTACGGCTCGGCGCTGGCGGCGTGCGCACTCTCGCTCGCCGGCGGGCTGGGCTACGTCTGCATCCCCTCGGGCTATGCCTACGTTCGCATCATCCCGCACGGCAGCAGCCCGCTGACCGACGAGATGTACTCCACCGAGCGCTGCCAGGTGGTGCACGACGGCGCGGAGCGCACCCGGCCGGAGAAGCTGGAGAAGGCGCTGGAGTGGGATCGCGAGCTGGTGCTGCGGCACCTACGGGTCTGCATCGAGAACCGCGGCGGCGCCTACAACTGCGGCCGCTGCTACAAGTGCGTGCGCACCGCGATCCTGCTGAAGGCGCTGGGCGCCTGGGCCGATGCACGCACCTTCCCCGACAAGCGCACCGACCACTGGGAACGCGTGATCGCCGACGACCACTTCTGGATCACGGAGTCGAACCTGGGCTTCGCCGAGGCGCGCGGCGCGCCGGCGGAGGTGATCGCCCTGCTGCGCCGCGTGGTGCGTCGCCGGCACCGGCGCGAGGCGCTGCGCGCGCTGGCGACGCACACGGCGCCGCCGCGGCTGCTGCCGGTGCTGCGCGCGGCGGCCAGCCGGTTCGGCTGAGCGGGGGCGCACGCGATGGGCGAGCGGATGCAGGAGCGCGGGCCGCGCGGGATGAGCCTGCTGGAGATGGCGGCGCTGGTGAGCTGGAAGGCGCGCCAGCGGCTGCGGCACCTGGGCGGCGGGCTCGGCGGCTACGCCTGGCTGCAGCGCCGCGGCGACGGCTGGGCCGCGCGCTGGGCGGCGCGGCTGCCGGAGCACGCCGCGCCGACGGCGCTCGCGGAGTGGCTGGCGCGCCCCACCGGCGGCCGCTTCTGGCTGGAGCCCGAGACGGCGCCCGCCTGGGCGCGCGCGACCTGCGGCGCGGACGACGTGGCGCTCGCCGACGCCAGCAGCGCCGGCGTCTTCGACCTGCTCGGCTCCGGGCCGGTGCCGCTCGGCGAGCGCCCCACCTGGCGACGCGACCTCTACAGCGGCGTGGAGTGGCCGCTCGCGGCGGCGCACCGGCTGCGCATCGTGCGCGGCGACGGCTCTGACGTGCGCACCGTCTGGGAGCTCTCGCGGGCGTACCACTTCCCGGCGCTGGCGCGCGCCTACTGGAGCCGCGGCGAGCCGCGTTACCGCGAGGCGTTCGTGCGCCACGTGGAGTCGTGGCTCGCGCACAACCCGCTGGGGCGCGGGCCCAACTGGGCCTCGCCGATGGACGCCGGGCTGCGCGCCGCCAACTGGGTGGTGGGCACGCTGCTCTTCGCGCCGGCGCCCGAGATCCCGCGCGCGTTCTGGCAGCGGCTGCTGGCCAACCTCTACGCGACCGGCCTCTTCCTGGAGCGGCACCTGGAGTGGCACCCGGTCTACCGCGGCAACCACTACGTCTCCAACGGCGTGGGGCTCGCCTACCTGGGCACGCTCTTCCGCGATTCGCACGCCGGCGCGCGCTGGCTGCGCGTGGGCGCGCGCATCCTGATGGGCGAGCTGCAGCGCCAGGTGCGGCCCGACGGCGTCTCCTTCGAGGCCTCGCTCGCCTACCACCGGCTGGTGACCGAGTTCTTCGCCTTCGGCGGCGAGCTGCTGCGCCGCAACCTGCCCGGCACGCCGATGGCCGCCTACGACGAGCGGCTGCGCGCGATGTACCGCTTCCTGGCCGCCTACCTGCCGCCCGGCGGCGAGGCGCCGATGCTCGGCGACGCCGACGACGGGCGGCTGCACGCGCTCGCGGCGCGCGGGTTGCGAGAGCCGCGGCGGCACGCGCTGGGGCTGCCCGCCGGCTACGGACCGGCGGAGCCGCCGGGGCCGGCGGCCTTCCCGCAGGGCGGCTTCTTCGTGCTGCGCGGCGGCGCGGACCATGCCGTGGTGCGCTGCGGGCCGGTGGGGCTGAACGGCGCCGGCAGCCACGACCACAACGACCAGCTCGCGCTGGAGCTGGTGCTCGCCGGCCGCCGCGTGCTCGCCGACAGCGGCACCTACGCCTACACGCGCGACCTGGCGGCGCGCCACGCCTTCCGCGCCACCGCCGCGCACAGCGTGCTGCAGCTCGGCGACGAGGAGCCGAACCCGATCCGCCCCGAGCGCCCCTGGCGCGTGCTGGCGGACCGCACCCGCGCCGAGTGCGTGCGCTGGGAGGTCGGCGCCGAGCCGCAGCTCTTCGTTGGCCGCCACTTCGGCTACCGGCACCGCGCCTCGCACGCCGTCTGCATGCGCAGCGTGCGGCTGTGGGCCGGCGAGGGCCGCTGCGAGATCCGCGACGAGGTCGAGGGCCGCGGCCGCGAGCCGCTCACCTGGCGCCTGCACCTGGAAGGCCCGGCCGCCGAGATCGAGCACCGCGCCGAGGGCCGGCTGCGGCTCGCGCTGCCGGGCGAGCCGAGCGTCCGCCTGGAGGTGCGCTTCCCGCCGGAGCTGCGCCCGCTGCTGACCACCAGTTGGGCGAGCGAGCGCTACGGCCAGCGCCGGCTGCGGCCCTGCCTGCAGCTCAGCGGCGAGTGCGCGCTGCCGGCCGTCATCGAGGCGCGCTTCACCGCGCTGCCGGGCGCCGAGGCGCCCACGCGTGAGGACGCGGCCGCGGCGCACCCGGCTGCGGCACCCGTCGGCGACGCGAGCGCGCGCTGACGTCACTCAACGTCGACACCCTGTCATGCACCAGCTCGTCCAGAACGCCCGCACCGGCCAGTTGCAGGTGCTTGCCGTGCCCGCCCCGCACGCCAAGAGCGGGCAGCTCGTGGTGCGCAACGTCGCCTCGCTCATCAGCGCGGGCACGGAGCGCATGGCCCTCGACTTCGCGCAGAAGTCGCTGGCCGGCAAGGCGAAGGAGCGGCCGGACCTGGTGCGCCAGGTGCTGGAGCGCGTGAAGCGCGAGGGCATCGCCCCCGCGCTGGAGGCGGTGCGCGAGAAGCTGGAGCAGCGCAACGTGCTCGGCTACTCCTGCGCCGGCGTGGTGGAGGAGGTCGGCCGCGGCGCCGAGGAGTTCCAGGTCGGCGAGCGCGTAGCCTGCGCCGGCGCGGCCTACGCGCACCACGCGGACGTGGTCGGCGTGCCGAAGAACCTGGCGGTGAAGATCCCCGACGGCGTCTCCTTCGAGGACGCCGCCTACGTGACGCTGGGCGCCATCGCGCTGCAGGGCGTGCGCATCGCCGACGTGCGCCTGGGCGAGACGGTGGCGGTGATCGGGCTGGGGCTGCTCGGCCAGCTCAGCGTGCAGCTCCTCAACGCCGCCGGCTGCCGCGTGCTCGGCATCGACCTGGACGCGCACAAGGTCGCCACCGCGCGCGAGCTGGGCGCGGAGGCCGCCGTGCTGAGAAGCGACGACGTCGCCGCCGCGGTCGCGCACTTCAGCGGCGGCGTGGGCGTGGACGCGGTGCTCGTCACCGCCGCCGCCGCCAGCAACGACCCCATCGAGCTGGCTGCCGAGCTCTGCCGCGACCGCGGCCGCGTCTGCATGGTCGGCGCGGTGAAGATGGACATCCCGCGCACGCCGTTCTACCTGAAAGAGCTGGAGCTGCGCCTCTCGCGCTCCTACGGCCCCGGCCGCTACGACCCGGAGTACGAGGAGAAGGGGCACGACTACCCGCTCGGCTACGTGCGCTGGACGGAGCGGCGCAACATGCAGGAGTTCCTGCGGCTGGTGGCCGCGGGGCAGGTCACGCCCGCGAAGCTGAGCACGCACCGCTTCCCGCTGGAGCGCGCGCCCGAGGCGTACGCCATCGTCACCGGTGAGCGGGCGGAGCCGTTCCTGGGCATTCTGCTCACCTACGCGGAGCCGGACGGCGCGCCGCCGCGCGCGCTGGAGCTGCGCGCGCGCGCGCCGCACAGCGGGCGGCTGGGGCTGGGCTTCATCGGCGCCGGCAGCTTCGGCAAGAGCGTGCTGCTGCCGCGCTTCGCGAAGCACGAACGCGCGGCGCTCGTCGGCATCGCCACCGCCACCGGGCTCAGCGCGCAGAGCACCGGCGAGAAGTTCGGCTTCGGCTACTGCACCACCGAGCACCGCCGCCTGCTGGACGACGCCGCGGTGCAGGCGGTGGTCGTCACCACGCGCCACGGCTCGCACGCGCATTTCGTCTGCGAGGCGCTGCTGGCCGGCAAAGACGTCTTCGTGGAGAAGCCGCTGGCGCTCGACGACGACGAGCTGCAGCGCGTGCTGCAGGCGCAGCAGCAGACGGGGCGGATGATCGCGGTCGGCTTCAACCGCCGCTTCTCGCCGCTGGCTGCGGCGCTGCGCCAGGCGTTCGCCGGCGTCGGGCCGTTGGCCATCCAGTATCGCGTCAACGCCGGCGCGATCGCGCCCGCGCACTGGATCCACGACCCGCACGACGGCGGCGGCCGCATCATCGGCGAGGTCTGCCACTTCGTGGACTTCGTGCAGTTCCTCGCCGGCGCCGCGCCGCGCGAGGTCTTCGCCTACGCGCTCGGCGGCGCGGAGGGCGCGCGGCACGACACCGTCTGCATCGTGCTGCGCTTCGCGGACGGCTCGGTGGCGAGCATCAACTACTTCGCCACCGGCGACAAGGCGCTGCCCAAGGAGCAGGTGGAGGTCTACGGCGGGGGCGGCGTCGGCCTGCTGGACGACTTCCGCGCGCTGCGTGTGGTGCGCGGCGGCAAGACGCGCGAGTGGAAGCCGAAACGCCAGGAGAAGGGCTTCGATCAGGAGGTCGCGGCGTTCCTGCAGGCCGGCGCGCAGGGCGGCGCCTGGCCGATCGCGCTGGAGTCGCTGGTGGCGACCACCCGCGCGACCTTCGCCATCGAGGAATCGCTGCGCACGGGGCGGGCGGTGGGGGTGGGGTGAGAGGCTGCCGGCTGCCAGCTACCGGCTACCGGCGACTGCGGCCCTCACCCCCCGCCCCCCTCTCCCAGTATTGCAATGCATTGCCCACATCTGGCTAAACCGGAACGCCGCGCATCTCCAGGCGGCTGAAGCCGCAGCTACGACGACACCAAGCCCGCCTGCGCGGGCTGGTCTGCTCATGGCAGATACCAGCCCGCGCAGGCGGGCTTGGTGCAGTTCCAGCCGCGGCTTCAGCCGCCTGGCGCGGAGCGCTCCGCTCCTCTGAAATGTGGGTAATGCATAGCCCAGTGTTGGGAGAGGGGGTGGCGAGCGAGGCACGAGCGAGCCGGGGGTGAGGGCGCCGTTGCCGGCAGCCGGCAGCCGGCAGCCGCCCCCTCCCTTACAGCTCCATCGCGTACACGCGATACGTCTTGTACGCCTGCGCGCCGAGCTTCTCCAGCGGGCTGCGCATCTCCAGGTTGTCCTCCAGGATCCAGGAGGCCTCGCCGGCGCGGTAGCCGCGCGCCACACCCACCTGGAAGGTACGCAGGAAGAAGAGCGTGGCGAGCCCCTGGTTCTGGTGCTCCGGGCGCAGGCCCAACGTGAGCACGCGCAGCGAGTCGATCTTGCGCCGGTGCCAGAGCAGCTTGAGGAAGCCGAAGGGCAGCAAGCGGCCGTCGGGCAGGTGCCGTAGCGCGCGGTTCAGGTCCGGCAGCGCGAGCGAGAAGCCGACCGGCTGGCCGTGCACCTCGGCGATCAGGCACAGCTCCGGGTCGACGACGGGCTTCAGGTCGCGCGCAATGTAGGCGAACTCGGCGTCGGTCATCGGCACGAAGCCCCAGTTGCGCGACCACGCCGAGTTGTAGATCTCGCGGATGATGCCTACCTCCTCGCGCAGCCGCCGCAGGCGCAGCGCGCGCAGCACCACGCCGTCGCGCTCGGCCGCGCGCTCGGCCGCCTTCACCAGCCGCTCCGGCGGGCGCGGGTCGTCGAGCCAGTAGGCGAGCAGGTCCTTCTCCTTCGCCAGCCCCGCGGCCTCCAGCAGCGCGCCGTAGTAGGGCGGGTTGTGCGCCATCATCACCCGCGGCGGCGTCTCGTGGCCGGCGACCAGCACGCCGGGCGAGGCGCCCTCCTCGTTGGTGGAGAAGTTCATCGGCCCGCGCAGCCGCCGCATGCCGCGCGCGCGCAGCCAGCCCGCCGCCGCCGCCACCAGCGCACTGGCGACCTCGGCGTCGTCGATCGCCTCGAAGAAGCCGAAGAAGCCGGCCTGCTCCCCGTGATACTCGTTGTGCAGGCGGTTGACGCTGGCGGCGATGCGCCCCACCGGCACGCCGCCGCGCTCGGCCAGGAAGTACGCGACCTCGGCGTGCCGGTGGTACGGGTGCGTGCCGCGGTCCAGCACCGCCTCGATCGTGCGGCGCAGCGGCGGCACCCAGTGGGGGTCGCGCGCGTTGATCGTCCAGGCCAGGTCGATGAAGGGGCGCAGCGACTCGCCCGGCGCCAGCTCGCGGACGCGCACCGCCCGGGCGGGGAGCGTGGTGCTCACGCCTAGCGCAGGCCCTGCTCGCGGCCGACGGCGGCGAAGGCCTCCAGCACGCGGTCCAGTTGGGCGCGCGAGTGCGTGGCCATCACCGAGGTGCGCAGCCGGCAGGAGTTCTCCGGCACGGCCGGCGGCAGCACCGGGTTGGTGAAGACGCCGGCGTCGAAGAGCTTGCGCCAGAAGACGAAGGTGTTCTCCATGGTGCCGGTCACCACGGGGATCACCGGCGTCTCGCTGGTGACGGTGTCGAAGCCCAGCGTCTTGAGCCCTTCTCTCAGGTAGGTCGCGTTCTGCCAGAGCTGCGCGCGGCGCTCCGGCTCGCGCTCGATGACGTCCAGGCAGGCCAGCACCGTCGCCACCGCGGAGGGCGGCATGCTGGCGCTGAAGATCAGCGCGCGCGCGTGGTGCTTCAGGTAGTGGATGACCGGCTCCGGACCCGCCGCCGCGCCGCCGATGGAGGCCAGGCTCTTGGAGAAGGTGGCCATGGTCACGTCCACCTCGTCTTCCATGTGGAAGTGCTGCGCGGTGCCGCCGCCGTTCTCGCCGAGCACGCCGAGCGCGTGCGCGTCGTCGACCATCACGCGCGCGCCGTACTCGCGCGCCAGCGCCACGATCGCCGGCAGGTCCGCGATGTCGCCCTCCATGGAGAAGACGCCGTCGGTGACCACCAACACCCCGCCCGGCGCGTCCCAGTGGCGCTCCAGCAGGCGCCGCAGCGCCTGCAGGTCGCCGTGCGGGTAGCGCACCAGCTCGCCGGAGGAGAGCAGCGAGGCGTCGATCAGCGAGGCGTGGTTCAGCCGGTCGTGGATGACCACGCTGCCGCGGCCGGCCAGCGTGGCGATGATGCCCAGGTTCGTCTGGTAGCCGGTGCTGAAGACGAGCGCCGCCGCGTGGCCCATGAAGCGCGCCAGCCGCTCCTCCAACTCCTCGTGCATGTCGAGGGTGCCGTTGAGGAAGCGGCTGCCGGTGCAGCCGGTGCCGTAGCGGTAGAGCGCGTCACGCGCCCGCTCCAGCACGTAGGGGTGGTGCGTCAGCCCCAGGTAGTTGTTGGAGCCGACCATGATCTTGCGCGCCCCGCGGATCACCACCTCGGTGTCGTCGGAGTGCTCGATCGGCTGGAAGTAGGGATAGAGGCCCTGGGCGATCGCCTCGCGCGCGGCGGTGAAGCGGCCGCACTTCTCGAAGAGGTCGGTCGCCGGGCGCGCGGCGATCGGGGCCGTGGCGTGCACAGTTCCCATCTATAGCCATCCTTGGCGGGTGTACCACTCGACAGTCTGCGCCATGCCTTGCGCGAGCGGCGTCGCCTCTGCCGGGGGCAGAAGAACGGCGGAGCGGCTCAGGTCGCACGTCCAGGCCTCAGCCAGCATCTCCTCCGCCTTCTCCCGGTTGAACGCGGGCGTGTTACCCGCAAGGTTCCCAATGGATTCCGTGAGCGCCGCCGCCGTGCGCACCAGCGGCACCGGCAGCGCCAGCCGCAGCGGGCGGCGGTGCATCGCCCGGGCGATGCTGTCGATCAGCGCCGGCCAGGGATGCTCGACCGGCTCGGCCACAGGGTAGGTGCCGCCGGGCGCGTCGGCGGCGCGCGCCAGCGCCCGGGCCAGGTCCGGCGCGTAGATCAGGTGCAGCGTTCGCCCCTCCGCCCCGGCCGGCACCGGCGCCAGCCCGTACTTCACCAGCCGGAAGTAGCTGAGCAGCGCGCGGTCGCGCGGCCCATAGACCGGCGGCGCGCGTAGGACAACGACACGTATTCCGTGTCGTTCCGCCTCGCGCGCCACGCGCTCACCCTCCAACTTGCTGCGGCCGTAGGCCGTGAGCGGCGCCGGTACTTCGTCTGTTCCGCGGGGGCGGCTTGCACGAGACGGGCCACAAGCCGCGTAGGAGCTCAGGTACACCAGCCGCTCGGGGCGGGGGTGGGCGGCGAGCACGCCGTCCAGCAGCGTGCGCGTGCCCGCGGCGTTGGCCGCTCGGAAGACCTCCTCGCTCGGCGCGAACGTCACCGCCGCCAGGTGGAAGACGACCTCGACGCCCGCGGCCGCGCGCGCAATGGCGGCCCCGTCCTGCAGGTCGCCCTCGTGCAGCGCCACGCCCAACTGCTCCAACAGCGTGCGCCGGCTGCTGCGCCGCACCAGGGCGCGAACCGCCCACCCCGTCTGCACCAGGTGCTCCGCCAGGTGACTGCCGACGAAGCCGGTGGCGCCCGTGATCAACGCGCTACGGTTCATTGGTCAGAGAAGATGCGTGCTCCCGCCGAAAACCGCAACCGCAGCCGCCGCGGCAGCACACGTCTTCCCGGCGCCGGCCGGGCGGTTTCGCTCCCGCGGATGATCCGGCGAGCGGCGCCGCGCGCTAGCGCAGCTTCAAGCGAGCGGTTCGGTAGGCGAGCGGCGGGGCCCTCACCCCCGCCTCGCTTAGGCTCGCCACCCTCTCCCAGTAGTCCGATGCACGGCGAATCCGTGCAGCGCCATGCTGGGAGAGGGTTGGACGGCGAAGGCCCTGGTGTGCTCCCCCTCTCCCAGACTTGGGAGAGGGGGCCGGGGGGTGAGGGCCCGCAGGACGCCGCGCGCTAGCGCTCCAGAGCCGGGATCAAGGGAGCGAGTGGTTCCGGGCCCGGCAGCGGCGGCACCGCCGGCAGCGAGAGCGTGAACGTCGAGCCCTCGCCCGGCGCACTCTGCACGCTCAGCTCGCCGCCCATCCCCCGGGCGAGGTCGCGGCTGATCGCCAGCCCCAGCCCCACGCCGTCGTGCGGGCGGTTCAGGCGGCGGTCCACCTGCACGAACGGATCGAAGATCGCTTCGTGCTTCTCGGGCGCGATGCCGACGCCGCTGTCGCGCACCCGCAGGTGGACGCGCGCTTCGTCCGCGTCGCAGGAGAGGACGACCCGCCCGCCGCCGGGCGTGAACTTGATGGCGTTGGTGACCAGGTTCAGCACCACCTGGCACACCCGCTCCTCGTCGCCCAGGAACTGCAGCGCCGGGTGACATCCCTGCACGGAATAGGCGACGCCCTTCGCCGCCGCCAGCGGGGCGACCAGCGGCTCGACGCTCTGGAGCAGCGCGTGCGCCCCGAGCCGGCGCAGCTCGAACTCCACCTGCCCCGCTTCCAGCCGCGCGAACTGGAGGATGTCGCTGATCAGCGTCAGCAGGTGGCGCTGGTTGGCGGTGATGCGCGCGAGCGCCGCCTGCTGCGCCTCGCTGATGGGGCCGTGGATGCCGAGGTCCAGCAGCTCCACGTAGCCGCCGATGGCGTTGAGCGGCGTGCGCAGCTCGTGGCTCATGGCGGCCAGGAAGTCGGCCTTGGCGCGGTTCGCCGCCTCGGCCTCGCGGCGCGCGGCCTCCGCCTCGCGGAAGAGGCGCTCGCGCTCCGCCTCCGCGTGCTTGCGCTCGGTCACGTCGCGGAAGAAGACCGACAACCCCTCGGACGAGGGGTAGCAGTGGCACTCCAGCCACTTGTCCAGCGGCGCGGGATAGTACTCCTCGAAGTGCACCGGCTGCCCCGTCTCCACCGCGCGGTGGTACTCCTGGTAGAACGCGGTGCCGCGCGCGTGCGGGAAGAGCTCCCAGACCACGCCGCCGATCATCTCGTCGGCGCGCACGCCGAGCATGCGCGCGCCGGTCTCGCTGAAGTAGGTGTAGCGCCAGTCGCGATCCAGCACGAGGAAGCCGTCGGTGATGCTGGTGATCACCGTCTCCAGCCGCTGCCGCGCCTGGCGGATCTCCTCCTGCGTGCGCTTCTCGTCGGTCACGTCGCGCACGATGCCGGTGCGGGTGGCCGGCGCGCCGCTCTCGTCTGCCTGCACGGTGAAGTAGTCGGCCAGCCAGCGGTAGTCGCCGGCCTCGCCGCGGAGGCGGTACTCGACGCGCCCGCGCCGGGCACGCATGCCCGCCTCGACGGCACGCCGCACGCCCTCCAGGTCGTCGGGGTGGATGCGTGCGAGGAACGCCTCCACCGGCATGCTCCGCATCTGTTCGGGGCTGATCCCCAGCACCTGCTCGACGACCGGGCTGAGGTAGTCGTAGCTGTCGGTGCGCAGGTCGCGCCGGTATGCGGCGTCCAGCGAGCTGTCCAGCACCGCGCGGAAGCGCTCGCGGCTCTCCACCAGCGCGACCTCGGTGCGCTTCTGCTCGCTGACGTCCTGGAAGAGGACGGCGACCTGCCGCTCCTCCGGCATTCCGATGCGGAAGGCGTAGACATCGTAGTCGCGGCCGAGCGCCTTCGCCGACTGCTCGAAGCGCTCGGGCACCCCGGTACGCGCGACCCGTCCGTAGATCTCGAACCAGTGCGCGTCGTGGTCGGGCACCAGCTCGCGCATGCGCCGCCCCTCGGCGGCCATCAGGCCGGTGTGCCGGACGAACGCCGGATTGGTCTCCAGGAAGCGGTAGTCGACGGGCCGCTCGTGCTCGTCGAAGAGCACTTCGATGATGCAGAAGCCCTCGTCCATCGACTCGAAGAGCGCACGGTACTTCTGCTCGCTCGCCCGGCGCGACTCCTCCGCCCGCTTCCGCGTGGTCACGTCGAGCACCACGCCGGGGAAGCGCACGATGCGTCCGCTCGCGTCGCGCTCGCCCTTGCCGCGCGCCACCACCCAGCGCGGCTCGCCGCCGCTGACGATGCGGTACTCCGCCTCGTAGGCCTGCCCCGTCTCCAAGGTGCGCTGGACGCGCGCGGCCACCCGCGCGCGGTCGTCCGGGTGGATGACGGCGAGGTAGTCCTGCAGCGGGGCGGCGCCCTGCGCGTCCAGCCGGATGTTGAAGAGGCGGGCGAAGTTCGCGTCGCCCCAGAGGCGGTCGGCGACGACGTCCCACTCGAAGGTGCCCACCTCGCCGGCGATCAGCGCCGAGTCCAGCCGGCGCCGCGCGTCGGCCAACGCGGCCTCGGTGTGCACCCGCTGCGTCTCTTCGGTGACGATGCAGAGCAGCCCGCCCACCTGGCCGGTGTCGTCCCGGATGGGGCTGTACGACCAGGTGAAGAACGCCTCCTCCGGGTGGCCGTGCCGCTCCAGCACCAGCCGCACGCGCTCGTTCCACGTCGCCTCGCCGCGCTGCAGCACCGCCTCCACCTGCGGCCGGGCCACGTCCCACACCTCCGCCCACACCTGCGGCGCCAGCGCGCCCAGCGCGGCGGGGTGGCGCGCGCCGAGGATGGGGATGTAGGCGTCGTTGTAGAGGTTGACCAACTGCGGGCCCCACCAGATGAAGATCGGGAAGCGCGAGTGCAGGCAGATGTCCACCGCCGCGCGCAGCGCGGGCGGCCACTGCTCGCGCGGCCCCAGCGGCGTGCGCGACCAGTCGGTCGCCTGGACCCGGCGCGCCATCTCGCCGGCGCCGGCCAACGGCGTCGCGGGCTGCTTCATCGTACGTTGCGATGGGTGCGCTTCAGTACCCGCGGCTCGCCTGCGGAACGGCTCTGGCGGGAGACGGAGTACAATAACGCCTCGCGCGGCGAATTGAAACATCCGGTCCAGCGGGTCGGCGCGCGCCCCGGCGCACGCAGGGGGTTGAGCGGAGCGCGCGCGCCGTGCCATACTTCTGGCATGCAACGCATCCTCTCCGTCTGGATCTGGCTGACGACCGGCCTGCTGGCGCTGCTGTGGCTGCCGTGGCTGGCGCTGGTCTTCGTCTTCACCGCCCCGTTCGACCCCGGCCGCTACACGGTCGGCCGCTGGTTCCGCCGCGCGGCGGTCGCCGCGACGGCGCTGAACCCGCTCTGGCACTTCCGCACCTCGGGCGTGCGCATCCGCGACCCACGTCGGCCGTACGTGGCGGTGGCCAACCACGAGTCGTACGCCGACATCTTCCTTCTCAGCCACCTGCCCTGGGAGATGAAGTGGCTCTCGAAAGCAGCGATCTTCAAGATCCCGGTGATGGGCTGGATGATGCGCATGGCGGGCGACATCGCGGTGCGGCGCGAGGAGCGCGGCAGCCGGGCGGAGGCGCTGGAGGTGTGCCGCGACCGGCTGCTCAAGCGCGTCTCGGTGATGATCCTGCCGGAGGGCACGCGCGCCCGGGGGCACGAGCTGCTGCCCTTCAAGGACGGCGCCTTCCGGCTGGCCGTCGAGCTGGGCTGCCCGATCCTGCCGATCGCCGTCGCCGGCACGCGCCACGCCATGGCCAAGGGCTCGCTGCTCTTCCAGCACGCCGTCGCCGAGGCGCGCGTGCTGGAGCCGATCCCCACCGAGGGCCTGACGCTGGCGGACGTGCCCGCGTTGCGCGACCGCGTGCGCACGCTCATCGCCGAGACGCGCGAGGCCCTGGTCCGCGAGCTGAAGGTGAAGGGGTCAGGGGTCAGGGGTCAGGGGTCGGGGAACTACGACTGACCCCCTCCTCCCCCCTTGCAGTTGCCATTTCCCCGACCCCTGACCCCTGACCCCCGACCCCTGACCTGCATGCGCATCGTCCAGGTCGACGCGTTCACCGCCCATGCGTTCGCGGGCAACCCGGCGGCGGTGTGCGTGCTGCCGGAGCCGGCCGCCGAGGCGTGGATGCAGGCGGTGGCGCGCGAGATGAACCTTTCCGAGACCGCGTTCCTGCTGCGGCGCGCCGGCGGCGACGGCTTCGGCCTGCGCTGGTTCACGCCGACGACCGAGGTGGAGCTCTGCGGGCACGCGACACTGGCGAGCGCGCACGCGCTCTGGGAGGAGGGCCACCTCGCGGCTGACGCCGAGGCGCGCTTCCACACGCGCAGCGGCCTGCTGAGCGCGCGGCGCCGCGCCGACGGCTGGATCGAGCTGGACTTCCCCGCCGAGCCGCCGCGGCCCGTGGACGCGCCCGCCGGGCTCGCCGAGGCGCTGGGGCTGCACGCCGCGCCCGGCTACGTCGGCCGCAACCGCTTCGACCTGGTGGTGGCGCTGGAGAGCGAGCGCGCCGTGCGCGCACTGCGCCCCGACTTCGGGCGGTTGGCCGTGGTCGAGGCGCGCGGCGTGATCGCCACCGCCCGCGCGCAGGCCGACGGCTTCGACTTCGTCTCGCGCTTCTTCGGCCCGCGCGTCGGCGTGGACGAGGACCCGGTCACCGGCTCGGCGCACTGCGCGCTGGCGCCGTTCTGGGCGCCGCGGCTGGGACGCGAGCGGATGCTGGGCTACCAGGCGTCCGCGCGCGGCGGGGTGGTGGAGGTGCGCCTGGCGGGGGAGCGGGTGGTGCTGGGCGGCCAGGCGGTCACCGTGCTGCGCGGCGAGCTGGTGTGAACCCGTCGCCGCCCGCCGCGCCGGCGTCGCCTGCCGCCGCGAGCGCCACGCCGCCCGACCGGGCGCGCTGGCGCCAGCGGCAGTTGCACGAGCCCTGCCGCAACTGCGGCGACCCGGCCGTGGGCAACTACTGCCCGAGCTGCGGCCAGCGCAAGGTGGAGGTGCGCGTCTCGGTGCGCCGCATGCTGCTGGAGGTGCTCGACGACCAGCTCTCCGTCAACTCCGCCCTTCCTCGCACTCTCGCCCGCCTGCTCTTCAGCCCCGGCCACCTGACACGCGAGTACGTCGACTGCCGCATCGCGCGCTACATCGCGCCGTTCCGGCTCTACCTGGCCAGCAGCGTGCTCTTCTTCCTGCTGCTCTCCTTCGCGCAGCAGGACTGGATCACACTCGGCCACGCGCCCACGAGCATGTCGCCAGCCGCGGCGGCGGCGAGCCCGGCGCCGTCGGTCGGTGCCGTGGCCGCCCCCTCTGCGGCCGCCGCGGCAGACGTCCGCCAGCGCGCCGGCGACCGCGCCATCGGCTTCGTGCTGCGCGGCGACACCCTGCGCGGCCAGGCCACCGGGCCGCTCGAATTCGTCACCATCCAGCTCACCTGGCCCTGGCTGGAGCGCCTGGTGCGCCCCAAGCTGGAGGAGCTGGCCGGCTCCCGACTGCGCGAGCTGCTGCCGCGCCTGCTGGACAGCTTCCTGGAGCATGTGCCCCAGGCGATGTTCCTGCTGCTGCCGGTCTTCGCCCTGCTGCTGAAGCTGCTCTACCTGCGCCAGAAGCGCTTCTATGTGGAGCACTTCGTCTTCGCACTGCACGGCCACGCCTTCATGTTCCTCGTCTTCACCCTGCTGCTGCTGCTCCCCCAGGGCGTTCCGTACGTGGGGCCGCTGCTGCTGCTGTGGATGGGCGCCTACTTCTTCCTGGCGATGAAGCGCGTCTACCGGCAGGGCTGGTGGATGACAGGGCTGAAGTACCTGACGCTGAGCTGGAGCTACTTCTTCGCGCTGGTCTTCGGCCTGATCGCGACCGCGCTGGTCTGGGTGCTGCTGATCTGAAGGGAAAAGGATTCAGGATTCAGGATTCGGGATTCAGGGGAGCCCGGTTTCGTCGTCCAGGGTCGGCGCAGCCGGTGGGCGACTGAACGGGAAGCAGGGATCGGCGATCGGGGGGCAGGGGAACGGCGGCCGCGGTGCACGGTCCGGGGTCCGTGCCGCGGAGGGAAAAGCGAGGGGAAGCACCCACTCACAGCCGGGAGGGTCGATGCGCATCTGTCGCACGCTGCCGCTGCTGTTCCTGCTGGGCGCCTGCGCGCCCGCCGCCACTGTGCCGCCCGCACCGGCAGGCGCGGGCGAGGTCGCGCCCGGTTTCGTGGCCGAGCTGAACGGCACCGCCGAGGCCTGGAACCGCGGCGACCTGGAGGGCTTCATCCGCCTGTACCTGGATTCGTCCACCTTCGTAGGCAGCCGCGGGCTGGTGCGCGGGAAGGAGGCGCTGCGCGAGGGCTACCGCCGCAGCTACTGGAAGGACGCCGCGGCGCCGGAGAGCACGCTGCGCTTCGAGGCCGTCGAGCTGCGGCCACTGGGGCCGGAGCACGCGCTCGCCGTCGGCCGCTTCGTGCTCACCAGCCGCGCCACCGGCCAGCAGACGGCCGCCGGCACCTTCTCGCTGGTGCTGGCGCGCACGCCGCAGGGCTGGCGCATCCTGCACGATCATTCGTCATAGGCTCGGCTGCCGGCGAACTGCGCCCTCACCCCCCCGCCCCCTCTCCCAATACTGGGCTATGCATTACCCACATTTCAGAGGAGCGGAACGCTCCGCGCCAGGCGGC
>ERZ1066122.893-NODE-893-length-27739-cov-11.332503_pt1 | contig 27739 bp, 23 predicted proteins | sample MGYA00382769_ERZ1066122 | MGnify/ENA primary metagenome ERZ1066122 (study PRJEB33369, sample SAMEA5778352) | biofilm metagenome | biome: Industrial cooling water; feature: Water cooling tower basin; material: Biofilm | place: United Arab Emirates | collected... | reverse complement strand
TCTCGGTCATGAGCGGCATGTCGCCCATGTAGACGTCCTGCTCCTTGATATCGAGAACGGAGCGGGCTTCCGTGTCGGGATCGACCTCGAACACGATCAGGCGCAGCGTGACGCGCATCGGCGCGGCATAGGTGATGCCGCGCTGGCGGCACTCATCGGTGTCGTACTTCGGCGCCTCGAGCTCGTAATGCACGAAATCGAGCTCGGCCGTGCCGGCGAAGTCGCGGATCGGGAACACGCTCCGCAAGGTTTTCTCGAGGCCGGAGACATAGCCGGTCGCCGGGTCGGAGCGCAGGAACTGCTCGTAGCTTTCGCGCTGGACCTCGATCAGGTTCGGCATCTGCACCACTTCGTGGATGTTGCCGAAAACCTTGCGAATGCGCTTCGTCGCGCGGCCAGCCGAAGCCGGAACTGCCTGAGTCGCCATGGGTAAGTTTTTGCCTCGCCTTTGATCTGCGGACGCCGCCGACACGAAAAGCCGCGTGTTTCCAAGCAGGAAACCGCAGCCTCAAGCGTCCGGAATGCCTTCGCTTCCCATTCGTCCGGCCCACTGCGCCACGGCAGGCCATTTCCCGAAAGCAAGGGCGGAGCGCGCGATATAGGTCCCGGAATAGGACGTGTCTAGGCCCCGCGCACGCTCCGCCCGCCGCTCACAGCACGTATTTGGACAGATCGGTGTTGCGCGCGATGTCGGCCAACTGCGCGTCCACATAGGCGGCATCGATGACCAGCGTCTCGCCCGCCCGATCCTCGGCGTCGAAGCTTACTTCCTCGAGCAGCTTCTCCATCACCGTCTGCAGCCGCCGCGCGCCGATATTCTCCACCTGCGCGTTCACGTCAGCCGCGATCCGCGCGACGGCGGCGATGCCGTCCGCCGTGAAGTCGATGGTGACGCCCTCGGTCGCCAGCAGCTTCTGATACTGGAGCGGCAGCGAGGCTTTGGTGTCGCTCAGGATCGCGACGAAATCGGCTTCGGTCAGCGCCTTCAGCTCGACCCGGATCGGGAGGCGCCCCTGCAGCTCGGGCAGCAGGTCGCTCGGCTTTGCGACGTGGAAGGCGCCGGAGGCGATGAAGAGAATGTGGTCGGTCTTCATCGGCCCGTATTTGGTCGCAACCGTGGTGCCTTCAATCAGCGGCAGCAGGTCGCGCTGCACGCCTTCCCGGCTGACCGATCCGCCACGCACGTCGGACACGGCGATCTTGTCGATCTCGTCGAGGAAGACGATGCCGTTCGCTTCCGCATCGGCCAGCGCCGCCCGGCTCACTTCGTCCTGATCAAGCCGCTTGTCCGCCTCTTCCTCGAGCAGCTTGTCCCAGGCCGCGCGAACGTTCAGCCGGCGCCGCTTCAGCTGGCCGCCGCCCATCGCTTTCGACATGAGGTCGCTCAGGTTGATCATGCCCACCTGGCCGCCCATGCCGGGAATGTCGAACGGCATGTTCGGCTGCTGGGCCAGCTCAACCTCGATCTCCTTGTCGTCGAGATGGCCGTCGCGGAAGCGCTGGCGGAACGCTGCGCGCGTCGCTTCGCTCGCGTCCTTGCCGGTCAGCGCATCGAGCAGCCGGTCCATCGCCGCCGCCTCCGCCTTGTCCATCACCGCCGCCCGGCGCCGCTCCTTCTCGAGCCGGATCGCCTCCTCGACCAGGTCGCGCGCGATCTGCTCGACGTCGCGGCCGACATAGCCGACTTCGGTGAACTTGGTCGCTTCCACCTTCACGAACGGCGCATCGGCAAGCTTGGCCAGCCGGCGGCTGATTTCCGTTTTGCCGCACCCGGTCGGGCCGATCATCAGGATGTTCTTGGGCGTCACTTCGTCGCGCAGGTCCGGGCCGAGCCGCTGGCGCCGCCAGCGATTGCGCAGCGCGACGGCCACCGCGCGCTTGGCGTCCCGCTGGCCGATGATGTGCGCATCCAGGGCCGCAACGATGGCTTTCGGCGTAAGAGCGTCGTTCATGGATCTCGTATCTTGGGGATGATGGACGCACGGAGATCGTGCCCGGCCGATATGGGGCGAGGGCCCGGCCGTTCAACCGCAGCGGAAATCCTCGAAAAAGGCGCGGTGGCGCGCCACGATGCGGGCGATCGCGGCGGGATCGGGCGTCGTGTCCCACACCTCGCGCTCGAACGTGCCGCCGAGGATCAGCCCGTCGGCGCGGGGGAACATGTAGCCGGGGCCGGTCGTCACCGCGAAGTCGATCTCGGGCTGCGGCAGCAGGATCGCGAGCTGGCCGCGCACCGGGATCATGCCGGCATCGCCGAACAGCTGGCGCGCGCCGAGCCCCGTGCAGTTGATCACCACCCGCTCCGGCAGCGCCATCAGCTCGGCTGGGGACGCGAAGGCGCGCACCCGCAGCTGGCCGCCGGCCAGCTGGATGTCGCGCATCAGCTGACGGAGGAAGCGGCCGGTTTCGACATACATCGTGGTGAAGCGGGCCACCCGATCGACGCTGAAGGGATGTTCCTGGCGGGTCAGCACGCGCCGGTCCGGATAGTAGGCGGCCAGCGGTCCGGGCCCGCCGCCATCCGCCGATTCATAGGTCGGCAGCCAGCGAATGCCATACTCCTCGCCGACCATCAGCTGGAAGCGGCGCCAGCTATAGGCCATCGCCGCGGCGAACTGCGCGCGCCAGGCGGGCGTGACGGCATCGTCGCTGAAATGGCCGAACGGTGCAATCTGGCCGCCGGCCACGTTGGACGTGGTGTCCGGCGGCAGCGCGCCGGCATAGATGGTCACCGGCAGGCCGGCTTCCTGGACCAGCCGGGCAGCGGTCAGCCCGAGCGCGCCGGCGCCGATCACCGCGACCGGCCCGCGAGCCGCCTGCAGCGCGAGGTCGACCGCGAGCCGCGAACTGCCCCAGCTGAGCGTGATGCCGGCGCCGCCATGACCGTAATTGTGGACGAGCAGCGCATCGCCGAGCGGCTCGGCGCGGACGACGAACCCGCCGGCACGATAGGGGCGCAGCCCGGCCACCGCCCGGATCACACGGTCGTCGGCGATGGACGGCCGGGCCAGGCAGGCGCGGGCGGGCGCCGGCGGACGATCGTGCAGATCGACCGCGCAGCCGCCAACGCCGAAGGCAAGGCCGCCGCCCAGCAGGCCGCGGCGGGAGAAAGTGAGCGCCATCGCGCCGATCCGTACCGGATCAGACGGCGCTGTCGAGGCTTTCGACGGTCAAATGGTCGTTCGTGTAGACGCAGATCTCGGCCGCGACGGCCATGGCCTTCCGCGCGAGCCGTTCCGGATCCTCCTCATACTCGGCCAGCGCCCGGGCGGCGGCGAGCGCGTAATTGCCGCCCGAGCCGATCGCCGCGATGCCGTTGACCGGCTCCAGCACATCGCCATTGCCGGTCAGGATCAGCGAGACTTCCCGATCAGCGACGATCATCAGCGCTTCGAGGTTGCGGAGATATTTGTCGGTCCGCCAGTCCTTGGCGAGCTCCACCGCCGCGCGCAGCAGCGCCCCATGATGCTGCTCCAGCTTGCGCTCCAGCCGCTCGAAAAGAGTGAAGGCGTCCGCGGTCGCGCCGGCAAAGCCGCCGATCACCTGGCCGTCGCCCAGCCGCCGCACCTTCCGCGCATTGGGCTTCATCACCGTCTGGCCCATCGACACCTGGCCGTCGCCGGCGATCACCACGCGGCCATTCTTGCGGACGGTGAGGATGGTGGTGCCGTGCCAGCCCGGACCGTTCAGTCTGTCTGCTTCCATGGCCGGCGATATGGGCGACAGGCCGGCGCCCCGCAACTGCTCGATCGGGACTCGCAATCGCCGCCGTTCTGCGCAAGGGAACGGGCGAAGCAGGCGGGCGGGGACGTGCAGGCGCAATGACAAGAATCGTGATCGGCTGTGCGGGCATCGTCGTCCTGCTGGCCATCGCTCTCGCCCTCTCGTCCAACCGCCGCGCGATCCGGCTGCGGGTGGTCGGGGCCGCCTTCGCGCTGCAGGCGGGCATCGCGGTTCTCGTCCTTTACCTTCCCGTGGGCAGGGCAGCGATCGGCGGGCTGGCGGACGGCGTCTCGGCGCTGCTCGGGTACGCGGCCGCCGGCACCCGCTTCCTGCTCGGCAATCTGGCGACCGATCCGTCCTTCGGCGCCAGCTTCGCGATCGCGGCGCTGCCGGTCATCATCTTCTTCGCCTCGCTGGTCGCCATCCTCTACCATCTCGGCATCATGCAGTTCGTCATCCGCTGGGTCGGCGGCGCGATCGAACGGGTGACCGGGGTCTCGAAGGTCGAAAGCCTGTGCGCGGCGGCGAACATCTTCGTCGGCCAGTCGGAGAGCCCACTGGTGATCCGGCCCTATCTCGCCAGCCTCACGCCGTCGCAGCTCTTCGCCGTCATGTCGGTCGGGCTGGCCGGCGTCGCCGGCACCATCCTCGCTGCCTATGCGAGCCTGCTCGGCCCGGCCGCCCTGCCCTATTTGTTGGCCGCGGCCTTCATGTCGGCGCCCGGCGGCCTGCTGATGGCGAAGATCATCATGCCGGACGAAGTCGATCCGCTCGCCGCGGAGGAACGGACGCTCGCCGCCGCCGAAGCGCAGGCGGAGGAGGAACGCGCCGCCAATCTGATCATGGCGGCGGCGAACGGCGCGCAGACGGGCGTGCGGATTGCCGTGGCGGTCGGGGCGATGCTGCTTGCCTTCGTCGCGCTCGTCGCGCTCGCCAATGGCCTGCTCGGCACGGTGGGCGGCTGGCTGGGGTGGCCGGACCTGAGCTTCCAGAAGCTGCTCGGCTATCTGTTCGCGCCGGTGATGGTCCTGCTCAACATCCCCTGGGCGGAAGCGCAGGCGACCGGCGCGCTGGTCGGCACCAAAGTGGTGCTGAACGAATTCGTCGCCTTCATCGAACTCGGGCAGCTCGATCAGCTGAGCCCGCGCAGCACCGCGATCGTCACCTTCGCGCTGTGCGGCTTCGCCAATTTCAGCTCGATCGCCATCCAGATGGCCGCAACCGGCAGCCTTGCCCCCAATCAGCGCCCGATGATCGCGAAGCTGGGGCTGAAAGCGCTGGCCTCCGGCACGCTCGCCAATCTGATGTCCGCAGCCCTCGCCGGCCTGCTTCTCCCCTGAAGCCGGGCGCCTGCCGCGACGGATCGGCCCGGCCGGTCCCGCTGGCGGGGATCAGCGCTCAGCCATCGAACCGTGCCGGCGCGGCCGAGATCGTGGTGGCGCGGCCCGGGGCGACCTGCTGCACTTCGAGCGCGCGTTCCGCGACGCCGTCCTCGCCGAAGCGGAACGCGCCGTCGATGCCGGTGAAGCCGCCATCGTCCCGCAGGCGCCGCGCCGGAAATGGCTGGCCGACGCGCCAATCCTGCGCGATGCGGCTGACGAGCAGCACCGCATCATAGCCCATCGAGGCGATCCGATAGGGTGCCTGACCGTAGCGGGCCCGGTATTTGGCGGCCAGCTGGTTGTACAGCGTGTCCGACACGCTTGCATACCAGGCGCCGTGGAGCGGCGTCATCGTCGCGAGCGCGGCTTCCGTGCTCCACAGCTCGGTGCCGAGCACCCGCGCGTCGGCCGGACCGGATTTGCGGAGCAGCGGGACCGCCTGGGTGGCGATGCGCGGGGCATCGGCGATCAGCACCGCTTCATAAGGCGAATCGCTGCCCAGCCGGGTGATCGCCGCGGCCAGGCCGTTGCGGCTGCGGTCGAAACTCTGCAGCGCGACCACCTGGCCGCCGGCGTTCTCGACCGCGCGCAGAAAGGCCGTGGACGCGCGCTCGCCATAAGTGCCGCTGGGCGTCAGCCCGGCGAACTTGCTCATCCCGCGCGAGCGGGCGAAGCGGACGACGCGCTCGATCGACTGAGCCGGCGTGTAGCCCATGATGAACGTGCCGTCACCGGCAACCGTCGTGTCGTTCGAAAAGCTGATCAGCGGCACCCCGGCGCGGCGGGCGAGCGGCGCGACCAGCCGGACATCGTCTGCCAGCAACGGGCCAAGGATCACCTTCGCGCCTTCGGCGATCGCGCGCTGGGCGGCGGCGCTCGCCCCCGCTGCGGTGTCATAGGTGGTGATGCGGATGCGCTTGCCGCCGGTGTCGAGCACCGCCAGATTCGCCGCATTGGCGATCGACTGGCCGACGCCGGCATTGGTGCCGGTGAGCGGCACCAGCAGCGCCACCCGATGGCGGTCCGCATCGCTCGGGAGCTCGGGCGTGACCGGGCCGGTTTCGGTCGGCGTCGGCGTCGGTGCCGGAGCCGGCCGATCGCGCCGCGGCACCATCGTCTGGCAGGCGGCAAGCGCGAACAGCCCCGCCACGACGCCGACGCGTGTCAGCGCGCCTCGAAAGTTGCGCGCCCACTCGCCCTTGAGCGGTTGCCGCGCGGCCGCTGCCTCTGCCATGACGTTCCTCACATGTCCGATACGCTGAACCCAGGCCTCTATATCGTGGCGACGCCGATCGGCAATCTGTCCGATCTGTCACCCCGGGCCGCGGACGTCCTTGCGCGCGCGGACGTGCTGGCGGTCGAGGACAGCCGGGTGACGGCGAAGCTTCTCAACCATATCGGCGCAAAGCGGCCGATGATCGCCTATCACGATCACAATGCCGATCGCGTCCGCCCCGGCCTCGTCGCGCGCATGACCGACGAAGCCGTGGCGCTCGTTTCGGATGCGGGCACCCCGCTCATTTCCGACCCCGGGTTCAAGCTGGTCCGCGACGCGCGGGCCGCCGGCGTGCGCGTGACGACCATTCCCGGCCCCTGCGCCGCGATCGCCGCGCTGACCCTAGCCGGCCTGCCGACCGACCGTTTCCTCTTCGCCGGCTTCCTGCCGGCGAAGGCAAAGGCGCGGGACGAAGCGGTCGCCGAACTGGCCAACATCCGGGCCACGCTCATCCTGTACGAATCAGGGCCGCGGCTCGGCGCGACGCTCTCCGCGCTGGCGATCGGCCTCGGCGACCGCGACGCCGCGGTCGTGCGGGAGATCAGCAAGGCGTTCGAGGAGTGCGTGACGGGCTCGCTGGTCGAGCTTGCCGCGCGCTACGCGGAGGCGGGCCCCAAAGGGGAAATCGCTCTCGTGATCGCACCGCCAGGCGCCGCCGCCCCGGCCGACGCCCAGGAAGCGGACGCCGCGCTTCGCGACGCGCTGGAGCGGCTGCCGCCGGCCCGGGCGGCCGGCGAGGTGGCGAAGGCGCTGGGTCTTGATCGCCGGGCGCTCTATGCCCGCGCGATGGAGCTGAAGGCGCAGCGGTGACGCGCGCGCGCCGGGCGGCCGAACGGCGCGGGCGCTGGGGCGAACGGATCGCCGCTTGCTATCTGCGGCTCTGCGGCTGGCGGATCGTCGCGCAGCGGGCCCGCACCCGCGCCGGCGAAGTGGATCTGGTGGCGCGGCGCGGCCGAACGCTCCTGTTCGTCGAGGTGAAGACCCGCGCCACCTCGGCCGGGCGCGATTTGGCGATCGACGGCCACCGCCTCGCCCGGGTGGCGGCGGCGGCGAGTCTGCTCGCGCCCCGCTATGCCCGGCCCGGCGACGATCTCCGCATCGACGTGATTCTGCTCAGCGCGCGCGCCTGGCCGCGACACATCCGCAACGCCTGGACCGGCGGCTGACGGATGGGTGACAGGCAGGAGCCGAGCGACTAGAGCCGCCCCCGCGGTCTAGGAGCGAGGCATGGCACTCAACGTTGCGGTCCAGATGGATCCGCTCGAAGCGATCAACATCGCCGGCGATTCGACCTTCGCGCTGATGCTCGGCGCCCAGGCGCGCGGACACCGGCTGTTCCATTATACAGCGGATCGCCTGAACTATGCGGACGGCCGGGTCTGGGCGGAGGCCCGGCCGGTCACCGTCCAGCCGGTGCCGGGCGATCATCACCGCTTCGGTGCGCCGGAACGGATCGATCTCGGCGCCGACATCGATGTCGTGCTGATGCGCCAGGACCCTCCTTTCGATCTCGGCTACATCACCGCCACCCATTTGCTCGAGCGGATCGCGAACCGGACCCTCGTCGTCAACGATCCGCGCGAAGTGCGCAACGCGCCCGAAAAGATCTGGGTGCTCGATTATGCCCGCTTCATGCCGCCGACTCTCGTCACCCGAGAGCTGGATGAAGCACGGGCCTTCCTTGCGGAACATGGCGAGATCGTCGTCAAGCCGCTGCACGGCAATGGCGGGAAGGCGATCTTCAAGATCGGGCGGGACGGCGCGAACCTCTCCTCGCTGATCGAGGTGTTCAACACCGCCTATCGGGAGCCGCACATGGTCCAGGCGTTCCTCCCCGGCGTCGCCCAGGGCGACAAGCGCATCGTGCTCGTCGACGGGGAACCGGTCGGCGCGGTCAACCGGCTGCCGGGGGCGGGCGAGATCCGCTCCAACCTCGCGGTCGGCGGCAAGGCCGCCAAGGCGGAGCTGACCGAGCGGGAGAGGGAAATCTGCGCGGCGCTTGCGCCCGAGCTCCGCCGGCGCGGGCTCCTGTTCGTCGGGATCGACGTGATCGGCGGCGAATGGCTGACCGAGATCAACGTCACCTCGCCGACCGGCATCGTCGCGATCGACCGCTTCAACGGCACCGACACGCCCGCGCGCATCTGGGACGCGATCGAGGCGAAGCTCAAATGACCGACTGGGTCTTCGATCTGATCGATTGGGGTGGCTATGTCGGCGTCGCCCTGCTGATGTTCCTGGAAACGGTGTTCCCGCCGATCCCGTCGGAAGTGATCATGCCGATCGCCGGCCTGCGCGCGGCGCAAGGCCCGATGAACCTGCCCGGCGTGATCGCCGCCGGCACGGCCGGGGCGATGCTCGGCAATTTCTTCTGGTACGCCGCCGCCCGGGTGATCGGCGTCGAACGGTTCAAGCCGTTCATCGAGCGGCACGGCCGCTGGCTGACGCTCGACTGGTACGATGTCGAAAAGGCGGAGCGGCTGTTCGGTCGCTTCGGATCGTTCCTGGTCGGCGTCGGGCGGATGATGCCGACGATCCGTTCGATCATCTCGGTCCCGGCCGGCCTGCTCCACATGCGGCTGAAGACCTTTCTCCTTTGGTCGACGATCGGCACGGCCGGCTGGAGCTCCGGCCTCGCCATCGCCGGCTATGCGCTCGGCCGCCAGTTCGGCCAGATCGAGAAGATCCTCGGTCCGCTGTCGACCGCGGTCATCGCGGCGATCGTCCTGTCCTATCTCTGGCGGCAGGTGACCTGGCGCCGCCGCCACCCCAACGGGCCGGTCACGCCCGCGGATGCGCCGCGCGATACACGTCCATGAGGTGCGCCGCGTCGACCGCGGTATAGACCTGGGTCGAACTGAGGCTCGCATGGCCGAGCAGCTCCTGCAGCGCGCGCAGGTCGACGCCACGGCCGAGCAGATGGGTCGCAAAGCTGTGGCGCAGCGCATGCGGCGTGGTGCGTTCGGACAGGCCGAGCCGCGCCCGGGCGCGCCGCACGGCGCGGCGCAGCTGGGACGGCTCGAGCGGCCCGCCGCGGGCCCCACGAAACAGCGGCGCATCGCGGGCAGGCGGATAGGGACAGGCAGCCAGATACGCCTCGATCGCCGTGCGCACCTGCGGCAGCAGGGGGACGATCCGCGTCTTCGCCCGCTTGCCGGTGACGGTGAGCGTCGGCCCCAGCGGCAGTGCCGCGCCGGTCAGGCCGAGCGCTTCGCCGATCCGCAGCCCGGCGCCATAGAGCAGCAGCAGCACCGCCAGATCCCGCGCGCCGGTCCAGCCTTCCCGCTGCTCGCCGACATCCTCCGCCAGGGCGATCGCTTCCGCCGGCGCGACCGGCCGCGGCACGCCGCGCTTCACTTTCGGCCCTCGCGACCGCGGCGGATCGATCTTCAACCAGCCGAGAAAGCCGCGCACCGCAGAAAGCTCGCGGGCGGCGGTGGCGTTGCCGATCCCGTCGCCGCGCCGGTCGGCAAGGAAGGCGCGGAGCTCCGCAAGGTCGATCGTCGCCAGCGCCGCCGTGTCGATCGCCTCCCCGCGATGCCGGCCGAGAAAGTCGATCAGCCGCTCCGCCGTCGCCCGATAGGCCCGCACCGTATGCGCCGAGCGCCGCCGGTCGCGCCGCAGATGCGCGGCATAGGCCTCGGCCAGGGGATGAGGATCGGACACCAGGATTCTCTACGGCATTCCCGCGGATGCTGGAATCCCGCTCCTGCCTAGACGAAGCGGCTCTCCGGATCGCGCCGCGACGCCGCGGAGTCCGGGGCGTTCCCGCGCTAGGGTGCGGACGCGGGCCCTCCCGCCGTCGCTCTGGGCCACCTGCTCCCCTGGCACGCCAGGGGCGGGCAGCTCACCCGATCGTCTGCCCCGACTTCGCCCAATCCGCCAGGAAGCCCTCAATGCCCTTGTCGGTCAGCGGGTGCTTGACGAGAGCGCGGATCACGGCCGGCGGCATCGTCGCGACGTCGGCGCCGAGCTTTGCCGACTCAAGCACATGAACCGGATGGCGGACGCTCGCGACCAGGATCTCGGTCGCAAAATCGTAATTGTCGTAGATCAGCCTGATGTCGCTGATGAGCTGCATGCCGTCGAAACCGACATCGTCGTGACGACCGACGAACGGCGAGATGAACGTCGCCCCCGCCTTTGCGGCCAGCAGCGCCTGGTTGGCCGAAAAGCACAGCGTGACATTCACCATCGTGCCGTCGGCAGTCAGCTTGGCGCAGGTCTTGAGGCCATCGAGGGTCAGCGGCACCTTGACCGCGACATTGTCGGCAATCCGGCGCAGGATCTCGGCCTCGCGCATCATCTCGTCATGCTCGAGCGCGACGACTTCCGCCGAAACCGGGCCCGGGACGATCGCGCAAATCTCCTTCACCACGTCCAGGAAATCGCGGCCCGACTTGTGGATCAGCGACGGGTTGGTGGTGACGCCGTCGAGCAGGCCGGTGGCGGCCAGCTCGCGGATGTCGGCGATGTCCGCCGTGTCGACGAAGAATTTCATGGCGCATTCCCTGATGAGTGTTCGGGCGCCCCAATAGCGTCGCCCGGGACGCGAGAACAGCCGTTGCCAGCGCCGTGTCTTGGCTTATTCTGACGCGGGGGCTTGGGGGGCCAAATGATTGATACGCGCGTGACGCAGATATTCGCGGCGGCGATGGCGGAGCAACGGGGCGGGCGGCACGAGGCCGCGGTCCAGCTGCTCGAACAGGTGATCAGCCTCGCCCCGGACCATCCCCAGGCCCTGAATTCGCTCGGCACCCAGTATCTCGCGCGCGGGGAGATGGAAAAGGCCCGCGACTGCTTTGCGCGGGCCGTGGCTGCCGATCCCGATCAGCCGGTGCTGTTGCTGAACCTCGCGCGCGCGCAGCGGGAGCTCGGCGATGCGGAGGGCGAGCGCGCGACGCTCGATCGCGTGCTGGCAATCGATGCGCGCCACTTCGCGGCGCTGTTGCGCAAGGCGCATCTCGCCCAGCGGACGCACCGCGAGTCGGAAGCGGCCGTGCTGTGGCAGCAGGCAGCCGCGGTTGCGCCGCCGCCGAGCCAGCTGACCGCCGAGGTGCGCGCGCTGCTCGACCAGGGGATCGCCTTCGCCGAGCGCTTCCGCCTGGACTTCGGCACCAAGATCGATGCCGGGCTGGCCACCGCCCGCGCCGAACTGACGCCCTCCGCGCGGCGGCGCGTCGATGCGGCGATCGACACGATGCTCGGCCGCCGGCGGATCTATTCCAATGTCTGCGACGGGCTGCATATCCCGTTCTTGCCGGCCGACGAGTTTTTCGAGCGCAGCCACTTCCCCTGGTTCGACCAGCTGGAAGCGGCGACCGACGCGGTCCGCGCCGAATTGGTGTCGCTGCTCGAGGACGGACATGAGGGCTTTGCCCCTTATGTCCAGTATCCGTCCGGCTATCCGGAGAGCAAATGGAGCGAGCTCGATCATTCCGAGCGCTGGAGCGCCTTTTTTCTGTGGCGGCACGGCAGCCGGATCGACGACCATTGCGCGCGCTGCCCGGCGACCGCGGCACTGCTCCAGTCGCTGCCGCTCGCCGATCATTTCGGGCGCGCGCCGACCGCGTTCTTCTCGCTGCTTCACCCGCGCACCCGGATCCCGCCTCACACCGGCGTCACCAATGCACGCACCATCGTGCACCTGCCGCTGATCGTGCCGCCGGGCTGCGGCTTTCGCGTTGGCGGCGAGATCCGCGAATGGCGCGTCGGAGAGGCATTCGCATTCGACGACACGATCGAGCACGAAGCCTGGAACGAAAGCGACGCGTTGCGCGCCGTGCTGATTCTCGACGTCTGGAATCCCTATATCCGTGCCGAGGAACGCGCGCTGATCAACGAGTTCTTCGCGGCCGCCGGCGCGGCCGGTCTCTCCGTCGGCACCTTCGACGGCTGAGCCGGCGCTGGCGCCGGCTTTTGCGCCGGCCGCGCGGCGAGGCTATCTGGGCGGCTCGCCATGTCCCGCGTTCGCGTCCTCCTGCTCAACGCCGCTCTCGGCCCGCTCGATTACCGCCTGCCGGCCGGGATGGCGGCAGCGCCGGGCGCGATCGTGCGCGCCCCGCTCGGCCCCCGCCAGCTGACCGGCGTCGTGTGGGAAGCGGACGCACTGCCCGCCGAATCGGTCGGCGACAACCGGCTGCGCAACCTGCTTGCGGTTCATGATGCACCGCCGCTGCCCGCGCCGCTGCGCCGTCTGATCGAATGGACCGCCGATTACTATCTGGCGCCGCCCGCGGCAGTGCTGCGCATGGCGCTTCCTTCCTCCTCGGCGCTGGATGGCGCCCGGACTGTGCTCGAATACCGGGCGACGGGAGTGGTGCCCGAGCGGCTGACGCCGCAACGCGCGCAGGCGCTTGCGCGGATCGGCGAGCGGCAGGGCCTGGTCCGCGAACTCGCGCTGATCGCGGACGTGTCGGATGGCGTGATCCGCGGGCTCGTCAAGGCGGGCGCGATCGCGCCTGTGCATGTCGCGATCGACACGCCGTTCGAACGGCCCGATCCGGCGCATGCGCCGCCGGTGCTGGGCGCTGCACAGCAGGAGGCGGCAGCGCAGCTCGTCACGGCGGTCCGGGCGCGAACCTTCCAGCCCTTCCTGCTCCATGGCGTCACCGGATCGGGCAAGACCGAAGTCTATTTCGAAGCGGTGGCGGAAGCGCTCCGGGCCGGCCGGCAAGTGCTGGTGCTGCTCCCTGAAATCGCGCTGACGGAGCCGTTCCTGAAGCGGTTCGCGCAGCGCTTCGGCGCCGTGCCGGTCGCCTGGCATTCGGACCTGCGCCAGTCCCAGCGCCGGCGCGCCTGGCGGGCGATCGCGAGCGGTGAGGCGCAGGTTGTGGTCGGCGCCCGCTCCGCCCTGTTCCTCCCCTATCGCAATCTCGGCCTGATCGTCGTCGACGAAGCGCACGAAGCAAGCTTCAAGCAGGAAGAGGGCGTGCCCTATCACGCCCGCGACGTGGCGGTGATGCGCGGGCGGTTCGAGAACATTCCGGTCGTCCTCGCCTCGGCCACGCCGGCGATCGAGACGCGCCATCAGGTCGAGCTCGGCCGCTATGCGGAGCTGCGTTTGCCGGCCCGCTTCGGCAATGCCCAGCTGCCGGAAATCAGCGCGCTCGATCTGATCGCCGATCCGCCGCCGCGCGGCGCCTGGCTGGCGCCTCGGCTGGTCATGGCGATCGAAGAGACGCTCGGCCGCGGCGAGCAGGTGCTGCTGTTCCTCAACCGGCGCGGCTATGCGCCCCTCACGCTGTGCCGGAGCTGCGGGCATCGCTTCCAATGCCCGAATTGCACCGCCTGGCTGGTCGAGCACCGGCTGGTCCGGCGCCTGCAATGCCATCATTGCGGCCTGATCGCGCAGCCGCCCGCCCATTGCCCGGAATGCAAGGCGGAGGAATCGCTCGTCGCCTGCGGCCCCGGGGTCGAGCGGATTGCCGACGAAGTGGCGGCCCTGTTCCCCGCGGCCGCGCGCGCGATCGTCACGTCGGACACGCTCTGGTCGCCCGCCAAGGCGGCCGAATTCGTCGCGCGGATGGAAGCGAACGAGATCTCCGTCGTGATCGGCACGCAGCTGGTCACCAAGGGCTATCATTTCCCCAATCTCACTCTGGTCGGCGTCGTCGATGCCGATCTGGGGCTGGCGGGCGGCGACCTGCGCGCGGCGGAGCGGACCTTCCAGCAGATCGCCCAGGTGGCGGGCCGCGCCGGGCGCGGATCGAAGCCCGGCCGCGTTTTCGTGCAGACCCATGATCCGCACGCGCCGGTGATCGAGGCGCTCGTCTCCGGCGATGCGGACAGCTTCTACGCCGCGGAAACCGAGGCGCGGCGCCAGGCCGGGGCGCCGCCCTTCGGCCGGATGGCCGCCATCATCGTCTCTTCCGAACAGGCCGAAGCAGCACTTGCGACGGCGCGGCTGATCGGCCGGGCCGCCCCCGAGGTGCCCGACATGCTGGTGTTCGGCCCGGCGCCGGCCCCGCTTGCGATGCTGCGCGGCCGCCACCGGCACCGGCTGCTGGTGCACGCGGCCCGCACGCTCGACGTGCAGGGCGTGATCCGGACCTGGCTCGGCGGGCTCGACTGGCCGAAAGCGGTGCGGGTGGCGGTGGACATCGATCCCTACTCCTTCCTTTGACGCCCGCCGCCCACTAGAGACGGGCAGGAACCACTGCGGAGATCGTGATGCGCCTTCTGATCCTTGCCGCTGCGCTGGCCGCGAGCCTGGGCGCGGCGTCGCCGGCCGCCGCTGCACCCTTCGAATCGGATCGCATCAGCGTGACCGTGCAGGGCAGCGGACCGGACGTGATCCTGGTGCCGGGCCTCACCTCCAGCCCGCGCATCTGGCAGGATCTGGCGGCCGCCATTCCCGGCCACCGGTACCACTTCGTCCAGGTCCATGGCTTTGCCGGCACCCCCGCGGGCGGCAATGCGACGGGCGACGTCGCCGCGCCAGTCGCGACCGAGATCGCCCGCTATGTCCGCGAACAGCAGCTGACCGCACCCGCGTTGATCGGCCATTCGATGGGCGGCACGATCGGGTTGATGGTGGCGGCGCGCCACCCGGAGGCACTCGGCCGGCTGATGGTGGTCGACATGGTGCCGTTCCTCGGCGTCTTCTTCGGCGGCCCGGACGCGACCGTCGAGACGGTGCGGCCGATCGCCGCCCGGATGGAAGCGGCGGCCGCGACGAAGTCGCCGGCCGAGCGGGAAGCCGAGCGCGTGGCGATGATCGGCACGATGGTGAAGACGGAGGCCGCCCGCGCCGGCCCGGCGGAAGATGCCGCGCGCAGCGATCCGGCGGTCGTCGCCGCGGCCTATCGGGAACTGATGCTGACCGATTTGCGGCCGGAGCTGAAGGCGATCCGGGCACCGACCACCGTGCTTTATGTGCGCCCTCCGGCGCTGCCGGTCAGCGATGCGCAGATGGACGGTTTCTACCAGACCGCCTTCACGGGCCTGCCGTCGGTGCGCCTCGTCCGCGTGCCGGATGCGTGGCACTTCATCATGCTCGACCAGCCGGCCCGCTTCCAGCAGGAAGTCCGATCGTTCCTGCGTCCCTGACTGCGCCCTTGGCCACTCTCCCGCCTCTGGTCCGCCGGCTTGCCCTGGCGCTCGCCCTCGTCGCCGCGCCGGGCCCGGCGCAGGACAATCTGGACGTCGCTGCCGCCGGGCGCAGCGTCGTCCGCGTCGTCGTCGTCGGCATGGCGGACGGTGAGCCGACCGGGATCGGCACCGGCAGCGGCGTCGCCGTCGCCCCGGACAAGATCCTGACCAATGCCCATGTGCTGGCGGACGCCGCCGATGGCGAAGCGATCATCGGCATCGTGCCTTCCGAGGGGCGGCAGCGCTTCACCGGCCGGCTGATCGCCTACGCGCCGGAGCGCGATCTCGCGCTTGTCCAGCTGCTCGACGGCACCGTCGAGCCGGCGACGATCGCGAGCGGGCCGGTGCCCGACGGCGCGCCGGTCGCGGCGGTCGGCTATCCCTATTCGGTCGATCGCGCGCGGGAATTGTCGGCCGAAGGCTATGTGACCCCGCAGGCCCCGGTCAAAAGCTGGGGCCGCGTGTCGTCGGGCGCCCCGTCGCAGCGCTTCGATACGGTGCTGCACGATGCGGCGATCGGCCGCGGCAACAGCGGCGGGCCGCTCGTCGATGCCTGCGGCCGCGTGGTCGGCATCAACAGCTTCGTCAGCAATTCCGAAGGCATCGACGCAGTGTTCGGCTTCGCCGTGTCGGCGCGCGAGATGCTGCCGTTCCTGCGCGGCGAAGGCGTTCGCCCGCGCGTGACCGGAGTGCCGTGCCGCTCGAGCGCCGAACAGGCGGCGATCGACGATCGCCTGGCACGCGAGGAAGCCGCCCGCCAGGCCGAGGCGCGCGACCGGGCCGAGTTTGCGGAGGACCGGCAGCAGGCCCGGCGCGAGCGGCTGCGCGATCAGATCGCGATCGAGCGGGAGAATCGGATCGGCCTCACCGCGCTGCTGCTGGTCCTGGCGGGCATCGCGGCGAACGGCGCGCTGCTGCTCTGGCTGCTTCGCCGCGAGGACCGGCGTCCTGCTTATGCCGCGGGCGGGGCGGCCGCGCTGCTGGTCGCGGGCGCCGCGATCGCCTGGGGCACGCGGCCGGATTTCGACCAGGCCGAGGCGCGGCTGACCGCGGAGCGGCCGAACGGTGCAGGCGCCCCGCCCGCGGCGGCAGTGACCGGGCAGGCGCTGTGCCGGGTCGATCGGGCCCGCAGCCGCATCACTGTCTCCGATCCGGCCGATCTCCCGCTCACCTGGCGGGCCGATGGCTGCGTGGATGCCGGCCGCCAGTTCGCCCGCACCGATGCCGGCTGGACCCGCGCGACCGTCGCCCGGGACGAAGCGGCGGCCGCGATCCAGCACTTCGATCCCGCCTCGGGAGAATTGCGCGTCGACCGCTATCTGCTGTCGGCCGACGCAGCTGCCGCTGCCCGGGCGCTCGCCGAGAAGCACGGCAGCGCGAGCTGCGGTGCCGCGGCCGCGGCAAGCGCCGGCGACTTGGTTGCTGCGTTAGATGCGGTCTTGCCGGAAACGCCGAACGAGCGACTCCTTTATCGCTGCAGCGCTTCGGACGCGGCTGGCCCTTCCTCAGAAAAGCCATAGACTGACGCTCGGTCCGCAAGGGTCGGGGGAGTGAGTCGATGCGCTGGCAGGCCTTTCTTCTGTCGCTGTTCCTGGCGGCCGCGCCGGCCGAGGCCGGCTGGCATGAAGCCCGTTCTGCCCATTTCATCATCTATTCGGAGGAAAAGCCGGAACGACTGCGCGCGTTCGCCGAGGAACTGGAGCGCTTCGACGCCGGGATGCGGGTGCTGCGCGATCTGCCGCCGACTGAAGACAGCGCGAACAACCGGCTGACGGTGTTCCTCGTTGACTCGGTGTCGACGATCCGCAAGCTCAAGGGCAGCGCGAGCGTCGTCGGCTTCTACGACGGCCGCGCCGGGGACTCGGTGGCATTCGTGCCGCGCCGGACGGGCGCCGACAGTGCCGGCTTCGATTCGGATCTGGTCCTGCGGCACGAATATGCCCACCATTTCATGTTCCGGAACTATCCGGCCGCCTATCCGGCCTGGTTCATCGAAGGCTTTGCCGAGTTCAGCTCGACGGCCCGGATCCAGCCGGACGGTTCGGTCGATTTCGGCCTGGCCGCTCGGCACCGCGCCTGGGACGTCCTTGCCGGCGAACAGATCCCGGTGGAGCTGCTGCTCGCTTCCGATCGCCGCAGCCAGAACATCGCCTCGATCTACGGCCGCGGCTGGCTGCTCACCCATTATCTGACCTTCTCGAAGGAACGTCGCGGTCAGCTCGGGCGCTATCTGAACGCGATCAATGCCGGCACGACGCCCCTTGTTGCGGCGCAGGACGCGTTCGGCGATCTCCGCAAGCTCGACCGGGAGCTGGATCGCTACACCCGGGCGCGGACCAGCTATTTTCGGATCCCGGGCGAAAAGCTGGCACCCGGCCCGATCGAAGTGCGGGCGCTCTCGGCCGGTGCGAACGCGATCCTGCCGATCCACATGCGGTCTCGCCGCGGCGTCGACGAGAAACAGGCGGCCGCCCTGGTGATCGAGGCGCGGCGCGCGGCCGCGCCCTATCCGGACGATCCGTTCGTGCAGCTGGCGCTCGCGGAAGCTGAAATCGATGCCGGGAACATCGACGCGGCGGATGCGGCGGCCGCGCGCGTGCTCGCCGCCGATCCGAGCTCCGTCCGTGCCCTCGTCTTCCGCGGACGCGCGGCACTCGCCCGGCTCGAGGCCGCGGACAGCGCCGATCCGGCGGCATGGAAAGCGGCGCGACAATGGTTCCTCACCGCGAATCGCCTCGAACCCGGCGCGCCGGCGCCGCTCGTCCACTATGCGTTGAGCTTCGACGCGCAGCGCATCGAACGCAGCAAGACCGGCTCGGTGGCGCTGTACAGCGCTGCGGCGCTCGCGCCCGAAGACGACAGCATCCGGCTGGTCGTCGCCAAGCAGAAGCTGACGGATGGCGATGTGACGGCGGCCCGCGCGGTGCTGGGCCCGGTCGCCTACAATCCGCATGGCGGCGAAGCCGCGCGCTTCGCCGGCGCGCTGATCGCGGCACTCGATGCCGCGGCGGACACCGCGTCGGTCGGCTGGGCGGCGCTCGACCGCGCGGCCCGCGAATTGCTCGCCCAAGAGAACAGCGAAGACGGTGCGGACGAGGGCGAGGACGAGGGGGTGACCAAGGGCCCGGACAAGGCCGGCGCAGGCGCCGACCGGTCCCGCCCGGCCGGATCCGGCGGCTAGCTCCCACCGCCGGCGCCGTCCTCAGCCAGAGAAATCCAGCTCGTTCCCCTCGCGTCGAAGCAGCTCGATTTTCCGTTCCAGCCCATAGGCATAACCACCTAGGGAGCCATCGCCCCGCTTGGCCCGGTGGCACGGGATCAGCACCGCGACCTGGTTCGCGCCGCACGCGGTGCCGGCCGCGCGGGCGGCGCCGGGTTTCCCGGCGCGGGCAGCAAGGACGGCATAGCTGACGGTCTCGCCCGGCGGCACACGGGACAGCTCGCGCCACACAGCCTGCTGGAACGCCGTGCCGGCGACGTCGAGCGGCAGCGGCGCGGCGCGGGCGGGCGCGGCAACGGCCGCGACCGCGGCGGCCACCAGCTCGGCGAGCGCCGGACCGCCCGGTTCGATCCTCGCGTTAGGAAAGCGCGCCCGCAGCGCCGCTTCGTCTTCGTCGAAGGAGAGGCGGCAAATCCCCTTGTCGGTCGCCGCGAGCAGCATCGGGCCGAGCGCGGTCGGCGCGACCGCCCAGCGGATGGTGATGCCGCGCCCGCCCGCTCGCCAGGCACTGGGCGTCATGCCCAGCCGATCCCGCACATCCGCGTAGAAGCGGCTCGGGCCGGAATAGCCGGCCTCGTAGATGGCGTCGGTCACGCGGGGCTCCTGCGACAAGGCGGCCTCCGTGCGGGCAGCGCGGCGGGCCCGCGCGTAATCGGCCGGCGTGATGCCGGTCGCCCGTTTGAAGAGCCGATGAAAGTGGAACGGGGAATAGCCGACGGCGGCAGCCAGATCGGCAAGTGTCGGCGGCGCCTCGGCCGCGTCGATCAGCGCAATCGCCCGGGCGAGCGCGGTGGCGTCGCGCTCCGTCTCGTCGGGGCGGCAGCGTCGGCACGGGCGCAGCCCGGCGGCCACCGCCGCGGCCCGATCGGCGAAGAACCGGACATTCTCCCGCTTCGGGTGGCGCGCCGCGCAGCTGGGCCGGCAGTAAATGCCGGTGGTCAGCACGCCCGTCACGAAGCGGCCGTCCCAGCGCCGGTCCCGGCGCAGCACGGCCGCCCAGGCGGCATCGGGGTCGAATGCGGCAGCCATCGGCAGAGCCTTGCACGATCGAGCGTCGAAATCAGCCCGCTCCGGTGCCGGCGCGCGCGGCTCGGCGGGACGGGCGCGGGAAGCGGCGGCGATGCTGTCGGGAGCGGGCATGATCGAATCCTTGCAGGGCGGTTCGCCCGCACTGACAGATCGCAGCCCGATCGCATCCCGCCGCTTGCGGTCAATGCATCAGGCGGCTTTCACCGACACGATCAGCGCCTGGAATTCCCGGCGCAGCAGCTCCGACTGAGACGCGATGTCCGACGACAAAGCGGACAGCTCGCGCGCGTTCCGGCGCGCCGCCTCGGCCCGCCCCTTCAGCGTGCCCATTCCCGCCACTGCCTGCTCGGTGCCGGCTTCGACGTCGCCAATGGCTCGCGCGATCGCCAGGCTGGCGCCGGTCTGCTGATCGACCGCGTCGGCAATCGAGCATGCGGCGCCGTCGAGCTCGGCCACCAGCGACTCGACCCCGCCGCTCGATTCGACGACGGTCCGCGCCGTGGCGGCGATCTCGGCCAGGCGCCCGTCGATCTGGCCCGCCGCCGCCTGCGTCTGCCGCGCAAGCGCCTTCACCTCATCGGCAACGACAGCGAAGCCGCGCCCGGCATCGCCGGCGCGCGTCGCTTCGATCGCGGCGTTGAGCGCGAGGAGATTCGTCTGGCTGGCGATCGAGCCGATCAGCGTCAGCACGTCGGCCACTTCGCAGATCAGCGCATCGAGCGCCGCGGCGCGGGCGCGATTGGCGGCGGTCCGCTCGCGCACCACCGCGACATGACCGCGGGTCTGAACCGCACGGGCGCTGATTTCCTCGATCGCCTGGACAAGGGCCGAGGAGTTGGCCGAAATCACCCGCATGCCCGCGGCCGTCTGGTCGGCCAGCTCGGCGGCCGCCAGCGCCGAGCGCTCGGTGTCGTCGGCGCGGGCAAGCGTGCCGTCCGCGGCTTCGCGCATCCGCTCGCCGGCCGCCGCCAGCGAGGCGACGATCCGGGTCAGGTCCTGCTCGAATTTCTCGAACAGCAGGTCGAGCACCGCGGCCCGGCGCTCCCGCGCGCCACGGGCGTCGCGGTCGCGCGCCACCAGCTCCTCGTCGAGCCGCCGCCGCTCTTCGTCCAGCCGCCGGGCCGCGCTCGCGCTCTCGCGGGCGAAGCGGAGCGCCCGGGCGATGTCGCCAATCTCGTCGGCCCGTTCGAGAAACGGAACCGGCGCCGCCTCGGCCCCGGCAATGTCGCGCGTCGCCTCGGCGATTTCGGCGAGCGGCGCGGTGATTTCCTGGCGCGCGGCGCGCAGGCCCCAGACGACGACGGCGATCGCCGCCAGCAGCAGCAGCGCGACGACGGCATAGCCGAACAGGAACATCCGATCGAGCGACGCCTTCTCGCGCGCGGCATCGGCGCGCAGCGACGCGACCAGCGCGCTGCTCGAGACCGTGAGCGGGTCGATCGCGGCGTAGAGCTCGCCGCTCACGAAGAAGTCGAGATCGTCGATCTGGCCGGTGCGCAGCATCCGCAGCAGGTGGTCGGTCGCTTCCCGCGCGACCATCAGATCGCCCTGGATCTTCTGGATGTCGTCATGGTGGCGGCTGTCGAAATCGCGGGCGCTGAATTTCGCCCAGCTCGCGTCGAGCCGGCTCTCCGCGCCGGCGATCGCGCTGATCCCGCCGGACGGCGTCAGATTGCCGCTGCGCACCTTCTGCGCGATCGCGAGCGCGTCGGTGTAGCCGGCAACCACGGTCTGCAGTTCGCCGATCGGCTCGATCCGCCGGTCGACCAGGCGGTGGACGCTGTGCCGCGTGGAAATGGCGCTGCCGATGAGAGCGATCGCGAGCACGGCCTGGATCGCGATCATCGCGAACAGGAGAGTCTGGATGCGGCCGCGGATCGAGCGGTCGCGGGACGGAAGAGTGAATCGGCGCTTAACCCATTTCATGCGCGTCTTCTGGGGGAACAGCCCCAAACGAATCGTTATCCGGGCGTGACGATTTGATGAAATTGGACGGATTCGCGACCGGCTTGCATCGCTCCCGCCCCTTTGCTAACCGCCGGCCCGACCTCGCCGGGCGCGTTCGCGCGGCCCCTTTGTCGCGAGGGCCATTTTCCTGTCTTGGAGGACATCAGGCGCGTGGAGACATCCGGCGGCATTGGAGCCAGCCTCGCGGGGCGCTATGCAACCGCGCTGTTCGAGCTTGCGCGCGAAAATGACCGTATCGAAGCGGTCGAAGCAAGCCTGGCGCGTGTCCGCGCCGCGCTCGACCAGTCGGACGACTTTCGCACGCTGACCACCAGCCCGTTGATCGGCCGAGAGGAAGCGGGCCGGGGCGTGCAGGCGACGGCGTCCGCGCTCGCCCTTGATGACATCACCGCCAAGATGCTCGGCGTCCTCGCCCAGAACCGGCGCCTCAACCAGCTGCCGCAGGTGATCCGTGCCTTCCGGATGCTTGCCGCCCGGCATCGCGGCGAGACCCGCGCCGAAGTCACGTCCGCCCATCCGCTCGACGATGGGCAGGTGGACGCGCTGAAGCGTCAGCTGCAGGCCCGGCTGGGCCGCGACGTCTCGGTCGAGCTCACTGTCGATCCGTCGATCCTCGGCGGGCTCGTCGTCCGCATCGGTTCGCAGATGATCGACAGCTCGATCCGCACCCGTCTCTCCTCCCTCGCGCACGCGATGAAAGGTTAATCATGGATATCCGCGCCGCAGAAATCTCAAAGGTCATCAAGGACCAGATCGCCAGCTTCGGCACCGAGGCGCAAGTCTCGGAAACCGGGCAGGTGCTCTCGGTGGGCGACGGCATCGCGCGCGTCTACGGGCTCGACAACGTCCAGGCGGGCGAGATGGTAGAGTTCGCGAACGGCATCCAGGGCATGGCGCTGAACCTCGAGGCCGACAATGTCGGCATCGTGATCTTCGGCTCGGACGCCGAGATCCGCGAAGGCGATACCGTCAAGCGGACTGGCACGATCGTCGACGTGCCGGTCGGCAAGGGCCTGCTCGGCCGCGTCGTCGACGGCCTTGGCAACCCGATCGACGGCAAGGGGCCGATCGATGCCGCTGAGCGTCGCCGCGCCGAAGTGAAGGCGCCGGGCATCATCCCGCGCAAGTCGGTCCATGAACCGGTGCAGACCGGCCTCAAGGCGCTGGACGCGCTGGTGCCGGTCGGCCGCGGCCAGCGCGAGCTCATCATCGGCGACCGCCAGACGGGCAAGACCGCCGTCGCGATCGACACCTTCATCAATCAAAAGACGGTGAACGCAGGCGACGACGAATCGAAGAAGCTCTACTGCATCTATGTGGCCGTCGGGCAGAAGCGCTCGACCGTCGCACAGATCGTCCGCATGCTCGAGGAAAACGGCGCGATGGAATATTCCATCGTCGTCGCGGCGACCGCCTCGGATCCCGCCCCGCTGCAGTTCCTGGCGCCCTACACCGGCTGCGCGATGGGCGAATATTTCCGCGACAACGGCATGCATGCCGTGATCGTCTATGACGATCTGTCGAAGCAGGCCGTTGCCTACCGCCAGATGTCGCTGCTGCTGCGGCGTCCGCCGGGCCGCGAAGCCTATCCGGGCGACGTGTTCTACCTCCATTCGCGCCTTCTCGAGCGCGCCGCGAAGCTCAACGAAGCAAATGGCGCCGGATCGCTCACCGCGCTGCCGATCATCGAGACCCAGGCGGGCGACGTGTCGGCCTATATTCCGACCAACGTGATCTCGATCACCGATGGCCAGATCTTCCTCGAGACCGATCTGTTCTTCGCCGGCATCCGCCCGGCGATCAACGTCGGCCTGTCCGTCAGCCGCGTCGGATCGGCCGCGCAGACCAAGGCGATGAAGAAGGTGTCCGGCTCGATCAAGCTCGAGCTTGCCCAGTATCGCGAGATGGCGGCCTTTGCGCAGTTCGGCTCGGATCTTGATGCCTCGACTCAGCGGCTGCTGAACCGGGGCGCCCGGCTGACCGAGCTGCTGAAGCAGCCGCAGTTCAACCCGATGCCGTTCGAAGAGCAGACGGTGTCGATCTTCGCGGGCACCAACGGCTATCTCGACTCGATCCCGGTCGAGGCGGTCACGCGCTACGAGGCGGCGATGCTTGCCTGGATGCGCCAGAACCATGGCGGCATCCTCGCGACGATCCGCGACAGCCGCGACCTGTCCGACGAGACGAAGGACAAGATCAAGGGCGCGCTCGACCAGTTCGCGAAGACGTTCGCGTGATCAGTTCCCTCTCCCTTGCGGGGGAGAGGGTTAGGGTGAGGGGCGCGCGGGGCCCGGTCGAATGGCCGGCCCCGCCCCCCGACCTTCTCGCCGCAAGGAGAGAGGGAGAAGGAAGGTGAAATGGCCAGCCTCAAGGCTCTGAAACTCCGCATCGGCTCGGTCAAGTCGACGCAGAAGATCACGAAGGCGATGAAGACCGTCGCCGCCGCCAAGCTGCGCCGCGCGCAGGACGCGGCGGTGGCCGGCCGCCCCTATGCCGAGCGGCTGGCGGCGGTGATGGCCTCGCTTGCCGCCAAGGTGACCGTCAGCGAGACGACGCCGAAGCTGCTGGCCGGCACTGGGCGCGACGATGTCCATCTGATCGTGATCGCGACGTCGGAGCGCGGCCTGGCCGGCGGCTTCAACACGAACATCGTCCGCGCCGCTCGGCGCAAGGCGGAAGAGCTGACCGCGCGCGGCAAGACGGTTCGCTTCTATCTGGCGGGCCGCAAGGGGCGCGCGGTGATCCGCCGTCTCTACCCGAACCAGATCCTCCACGATTTCGACATGAGCGGTGCGAAGACCGCGCGGTTTGAGGATGCCCAGGCCATCGCCCGCGACCTGATCGAGCGGTTCGAAGCGGGCGCCTTCGATGTCGCCCATCTGTTCTATTCGAAGTTCCAGTCGGCGCTGGTGCAGGAGCCGGTCGGCCGGCAGATCATTCCTGCCCAGATCGAGGGCGCCATGGGGAGCGGGGCCGCAGCGGCCACCGCTCCCGCCATTGTCTACGAGCCGGACGAGGAAGCGATCCTGGCGGACCTGCTGCCGAAGAACGTGGCCATCCAGATCTATTCGGCGCTTCTCGAGAACCAGGCCGGCTTCTACGGCGCGCAGATGACCGCGATGGACAATGCGACCCGCAATGCCGGCGACATGATCAACCGGTTGACCATCCAGTACAACCGCACCCGCCAGGCGGCGATCACCACCGAACTTGTCGAAATCATTTCCGGCGCCGAGGCGCTGTAAGCTGCAAGGAAAGTCGTAATGCTCGAGCCTCAAGCCATGAACGCAACGGCCGCCCCGGCGACCAACACCGGCCGCATCAGCCAGGTGATCGGCGCCGTCGTCGACGTCACTTTCGACAGCCATCTGCCCGCCATTCTCTCGGCGCTCGAGACCGAGAATAACGGCCAGCGGCTGGTGCTCGAAGTCGCCCAGCATCTCGGCGAAAGCACCGTCCGCACGATCGCGATGGACTCGACCGACGGCCTGACCCGCGGCCAGCCGGTGACCGACACCGGCAACCAGATCCGCGTGCCGGTGGGACCGAAGACGCTCGGGCGCATCATGAACGTCGTCGGCGAGCCGATCGACGAGCGCGGCCCGATCGGCGCCGACACGTTCGCGCCGATCCACGCGCCGGCGCCGGACTTTGTCGATCAGTCGACGGAAGCCAGCATTCTCGTGACCGGCATCAAGGTCATCGATCTGCTCGCGCCCTATGCGAAGGGCGGCAAGATCGGCCTGTTCGGCGGCGCCGGCGTCGGCAAGACCGTGCTCATCCAGGAACTGATCAACAACATCGCGAAGGGCCATGGCGGCACCTCCGTCTTCGCCGGCGTCGGCGAGCGGACGCGCGAAGGAAACGATCTCTATCACGAGTTCCTCGATGCAGGCGTGATCGCCAAGGACGCGGACGGCAACGCCACGTCCGAGGGCTCGAAAGTGGCGCTCGTCTACGGTCAGATGAACGAGCCGCCGGGCGCCCGCGCCCGCGTCGCCCTGTCGGGTCTCGCCATCGCCGAGTATTTCCGGGACGTCGAAGGCCAGGACGTGCTGTTCTTCGTCGACAACATCTTCCGCTTCACCCAGGCGGGATCGGAAGTGTCGGCGCTGCTCGGCCGCATCCCGTCCGCCGTGGGCTATCAGCCGACGCTTGCCACCGACATGGGTGCGCTGCAGGAGCGGATCACCTCGACGAACAAGGGCTCGATCACGTCGGTGCAGGCGATCTACGTGCCCGCCGACGACCTGACCGATCCGGCGCCGGCGACGTCGTTCGCGCACCTCGACGCGACGACCGTGCTCAGCCGCGCGATTTCGGAGCTCGGCATCTACCCGGCGGTGGACCCGCTCGATTCGACCAGCCGCGTGCTGGAGCCCCGCGTCGTCGGCCAGGAGCATTACCAGACGGCGCGTGCCGTCCAGTCGATCCTGCAGCGCTACAAGTCGCTGCAGGACATCATCGCCATCCTGGGCATGGACGAGCTGTCGGAAGAGGACAAGCTGACGGTCGCGCGCGCGCGGAAGATCCAGCGCTTCCTCAGCCAGCCTTTCCACGTTGCCGAGGTTTTCACCGGCATCCCGGGCAAGTTCGTGCCGATCGAGGATACGGTGAAGTCGTTCAAGGCAGTGGTCGACGGCGAGTACGACCATCTGCCCGAAGCCGCCTTCTACATGGTCGGCGGCATCGACGAGGCGGTCGAGAAGGCCAAGAAGCTGGCCGAGTCGGCTTAACCCCGACCTCCCCCTCCCTGCGTGCGGGGAGGGGTTGGAGGCGGCGGGTGCGCTTGAGCGGGCCCGCTGCCTCCGCCAGCATCGCTGGGGTTTCGAACCCCCGCCGATGCTCACCCACCCCTTGCCCCTCCCTTGCCCGGAGGGGTGGAGTTGATGACATGCCCCTGCGTTTCGAACTCGTGACCCCCGAAAAGCTCGTCCGCTCGGCGGACGTGTACATGGTGACGGTGCCGGGCACCGATGGCGATTTCGGCGTGCTCGAGGGCCATACGCCGCTCGTGTCGACCCTGCGCGACGGCGAGCTGCTGGTCTTCGCGACCGCGGGCGCGGCGCCGGAAACGGTGCGGGTCGAAGGCGGTTTCGCCGAGGTCAATGAGCGCGGCCTGACCGTGCTGGCGGACCGCGCGTCATAAAAACTTAACCATCCCCCTTGCCAAGGGGAGATCGAACGGACAGCCTTCCTCCACAACATAAGAGGAGGGTTGCATGAAGACCGGGTCGATGATCCGCATGCTGGCGTGCGGCGCAATGGCGCTGGCGCCGGCTGCGGCTACGGCAAGCACCAATTTTTCCGCACTTTACGTGTTCGGCGACAGCCTGGTCGATGGCGGCAACATCGCCGCGCTGACCGGCGGCGCCGTGCCCGATCCCGGAGTCGGCTATTTTCCCGGGCGCTTCACCAACGGCCTCAACTACGTCGATTATATCAGCCTCGCCTATCGCGGCGACGTCACCCGGCCGTCGCTGACCGGCGGCAATAACTTCGCCTTCGGCGGCGCCCGCATCGTCTCCGACATCACCGATCCGATCCCCGACCTCGCGCCGCAGATCGGAGCCTATGTGGCGACGCGCGGGCCGGCCGCCGATCCCAATGCGCTCTACATCCTCAACGCCGGCGGCAACGATGTCTTTGCGCTCGGCCGCTTCGCAGGCGGGGCGCCGGGCGAACTCGCACCGTTCGGCAACCCGACCAGCTATGTGAACGCGCTGCTCGACACCTATGCGGGCGCGGTGCTGACGCTGAACAGTCTTGGCGCGCGCAACATCTTGGTGACCGGCATTCCAAACGCGACGACGCCATTCGCGCTGGAGCTCGATGCCCTCCTCCAGGCACGGTTCGACGGCCTTGCGCTTGCCCCGGGCACCAATTTCCTGCGCTTCAGCTACATCGATTTCTTCAATCGGGTGGCGACGAACCCGGCCGCGCTCGGCCTCCCGCCGCTCGATACGGACACCAGCTGCATCGAGGCCGGGGCACAGGCAAGCGGTTGCTTCGGCTATTTCTCGTTCGACGGCGTCCACCCGACCGCGG
>ERZ1066122.892-NODE-892-length-27779-cov-35.324845_pt1 | contig 27779 bp, 26 predicted proteins | sample MGYA00382769_ERZ1066122 | MGnify/ENA primary metagenome ERZ1066122 (study PRJEB33369, sample SAMEA5778352) | biofilm metagenome | biome: Industrial cooling water; feature: Water cooling tower basin; material: Biofilm | place: United Arab Emirates | collected... | reverse complement strand
CCGGCTGCGGCCGGGCCCGCGCCGGCGAGCCCGGCGCCGGCCGCGCACGCGGAGGTCAGCCCGGAGACGGCGATGGTCATTGCCGCGGCCGTGGCGGCGTACCTGGGCAAGCGGCCACACATCCGGCAGATCCGCCTGCTGGGTTCCAACGCCTGGGCTGAACAGGGGCGAGCCACGATCCAGGCGTGGTACTCCGTCTCGCCCACCCATCGGTAGAGGAGCTGGACGTGAAACTGAACATTACCGTCGACGGCAACCTCTACGAGGTCGACGTAGAGGTCTTCGAGCCGGACTACAACTTTCCCGCGTACTATCCGCCGCTGCAGGCGCGCGTCCCGGCCGCCAGCCCGGCGCCGGCGGCCGCCCGCCCGGCCGGCCGCGCGGCCGCGGCCGACGAGCCGGTGGCCGACGAGTCGAAGGTCTGCCGCAGCCCGCTGGCGGGCATGGTCTCCCGGATCATGGCGCAGGTCGGCCAGCACATCCAGGTCAACGACGAGCTGCTGGTGCTGGAGGCGATGAAGATGGAGACGGTCATCACCGCCCCCGTGGCGGGCAAGGTCGTCAAGATCAACGCCGCCGTCGGCGACGCCGTCAAGCAGGGGCAGGTGCTGGTGGAGTTCGAGTAGCGGGCTGTCGGTCGTCGGCTGTCGGCTGTCGGTCACTGCAACGGCACACCCCTCCACCGGCCTGGCCGGTGGAGGGGTGCGTCGTTACCACGCCGGACATTCCGCCGCGGCCGGGATGGTTGTACTGCTGCGAACGAGCTGCGGGGCGACCCGACCCTCAGGGTAGAGTGCGGAAGCCCGCCTGCACGAAATGCGCGTCGAAAGCGAGCGCGTTTTCCAGGCCGAGCCGCTCCATGAGCACGAAGGAAACGCAATCGGTCCGGGAGAAGCGTTTGTCCTCCCGGTGGCGGAAGTAAGCCCAGGCGGCATGGAACAGCTCCTCGTCCACATGCACCACTCGTACGGAAGGGCTGCGCAGGAGGCGGTCCCCGATCTCAACGGCTTTCGCATGCCGCCCCCGGCTATTGAAGAAGTCGCCACCTCATCCAGCACGAAGGAGGTGGTCACGAGCTGCGGGCGAGCGAGGAGGAAGGCGCGCCAGTGATGCAGAGCGGCGCGGTGGTGCTGGTCGTCGGCCGTCTCCAGCGCGATCAGGTAGCCGGTATCGAGGAACGTCGGCGTCACGCCGCGCCACCCTGCAGGTAGCGATCGTGCTGCTCCGACGCATCGCGCACCCCGCAGGCGACAGGCTCCGTACCCAGCCCGAGCAGCGGGTCCACCATGTCGTCCTGGCTCAGACGCGCCAGCAGACGGCGGAGCAGTTCCTCCCGCTCCGCGGGAGAGAGCTTGAGGGCTGCGGCTTCGAGTTCCTGAACACTCACGGGTCCGCCTCCAGCCAGGGGTGATGTCGCAACCCTGGAGTAGTACGCCGGCACGGTGCCGGGGTGCCGGCCGGTCCGCACGCTGCCGCTGGCGCCGGCTCCCCTCACCCGGCGGTAACAGAAGGGGCCCGCAGACCTCACGGCCTGCGGGCCCCCGGGGTTGACGCGAACGCAGCGCTACACCGCCGCCGCATGCCCCGAACCCCCTGACCCCTTAAAGCGACCAGCCCTTCAGCTCCGTCTCCGGGAGCCGCCCACCCTCCACCCGCTCCACCAGGCGCGCCCAGCGCGCGTCCACCTCGTGCTGCACCTGGCAGACCTGCTCGTCGGTGAGGTGGCGGAAGCGGCCCTGCCGGCGCAGGTAGCTCTCCACCGGCTCGCCGGCGTGCTCGGCGGTGAAGCGCCAGTGCGTGCCGTGCTCCACCTCCAGCAGCGGGAAGATGCGCGTGCGCACGGCGAGGCGCGCCATCTCGATGCTCTGGTCATCGGCATACTTCCAGCCCGGCGGGCAGGGTGCCAGGATGTGCAGGAAGCGGAAGCCCTTCACCTGCTTGGCGGCGCGCACCTTGGCGATGAGGTCCACCGGGTGGGCGACGGTGGCGGTGGCGGCGTAGGGGATGCCGTGCGCCGCCACGATGCCCAGGATGTCCTTCTTCGGCGTGCTCTGCGGCTGCTCGGCGGGCGTGGTCGTCGTCCAGGCGCCCTGCGGTGTGGCCGAGGAGCGCTGGATGCCGGTGTTCATGTACGCCTCGTTGTCGTAGCAGCAGTAGAGCACGTTCTCGTTGCGCTCGGCCGCGCCCGAGAGCGACTGCAGCCCGATGTCGAAGGTGCCGCCGTCGCCTGCCCAGACCATGACGGTCGTCTCCGTGTCGCCCTGCAGGTCCAGCGCGGCGCGGATGCCGCTGGCCACGGCCGAGCCCGTCTCGAAGGCGGTGTGGTAGATCGGCACCTTCAGCGACGACTGCGGGTACGGCCCCGCGATGATGCTCCAGCAGCAGGCCGGCTGCACCACCATCGTCTTCTCGCCCAGCTCCTTGAGCACCATGCGCATCGCCAGCGCGCCGCCGCAGCCCGGGCAGGCCAGGTGCCCAGAGACCAGCAGCTCGCGCCGCGGCACCAGCTCGTTGATCATCACCTGGCTCATGGGTTCCCTCTCAGGTCGCGCGCTGCGGGCTGGATCGGGCGGCGCAGGCCGCGGCCCCCCGGCCGGGGGCATGAAGCCCCCGGCAGATAACCCCGCGCCCTCGCGGGCGAACGGCGGGCCCTGCACTGCAGTGGGGTTCCGCCCGGCAGGGCGGGTCGTTTCCTGCCGGGGGCTTCATGCCCCCGGCGGCGGGGCAGATGCGTTCTCTGCGCGTGCCTCATGCGTTCACCCCCACCCAGAGGTCCGGGCGCGCCGGCGCCTCGCCGCGGAGCGCGTGGTCGATGATGCCGTCGATGACCTGCGGCGTCACGTCGCGCCCGCCCAGGCCGACGACGTAGCCGTTGAGGTGCGGCCGGTCCTCGGGCGGCAGGTCGTAGAGCGCGGAGCGCACCTCGGCGGCGAAGATGCCGCCGTGGCCGGGCGAGAGGTTGCGGTCCAGCACGGCCACGCGGTCCACGCCGCGCAGCGCCTCTCGGAGCGCCTCGAACGGCAGCGGGCGGAACATCTTGATCTTCACCAGGCCCACCTTCTCGCCCGCGGCACGGCGGCGGTCGATCACCTCGCGCGCGGTGGCGGTGATGGTGCCGGAGGTCAGCAGCAGCAGCTCGGCGTCGTCGGCCTGGTAGCGCTCCACCAGGCCGTAGCGCCGGCCGGTCAGCCGCTCCCACTCCGCCTCCCCCTCCTGGAACGCCGGGATCGCGTCGGCCATCGCCTGCTGCAGTTGCAGCCGCATCTCCATGTAGAACTGCGGGCTGACGAGGCCGCCGAAGGCGTGCGGGTCCCGGGTGTCGAGCTTGAAGAGCGGCTGGCGCGGCGGCAGGAAGGCGTCGACCAGGTCCTGCTCCGGGATGTCGACCGGCGCAGAGGTGTGCGAGAGGTAGAAGGCGTCGAGCACGATCATCACCGGCAGCTCCACGCGCTCGGCGATGCGGTACGCCTGGATGGTGGTGTCGAGCACCTCCTGGTTGGTCTCGCAGTAGAGCTGGACCCAGCCGGTATCGCGCTGTGAGAGGCTGTCGCTCTGGTCGGTCCAGATGTTCCAGCCGGGGCCGAGCGCGCGGTTGACCTCGGCCATCACGATCGGGTGCCGCCCGCCCGCCGCCCAGTGCAGCAGCTCGTGCATCAGCGCCAGGCCCTGGCTGCTGGTGGCGGTGAAGGCGCGCGCGCCCGTGGCCGAGGCGCCGATGCAGGCGGCCATCGCCGAGTGCTCGCTCTCCACCTTGATGAAGCGCGCCGGCAGCTCGCCGCTGGCACACATCTCCGAGAGCTCCTCGACGACCTGCGTCTGCGGGGTGATCGGGTAGGCCGCGATCACCTGCGTGCGCGCCAGCTTCACGCCCCAGCTCACGGCGTGATTGCCGACGATGACCTTCTTCACAGCGCCTCCCGCGTCATCGAGATGGCGCCGCGCGGGCATTCGGCCGCGCAGACGCCGCATCCCTTGCAGTACTCCAGATCGATCTCGAAGCGGCCGCCACCGTCGGCGCTGGGGTGGATCGCCGCGTCGCCGCAGAAGATCAGGCAGAGCTCGCAGCCGTTGCAGACGCCGCAGTTGAAGCAGCGGCCGGCCTCCGTGAGCGCGACGTCGCTCTCCAGCCCGCGGTTGACCTCGCCGAAGTCGCCGTAGGCGGCGCCATTGCCGGTGCGCCGGTCGGGGTGGCGGGCGGCGTGCTGGAAGTGGTTGAGGTTGAGGCTCTCGAAGCCGACCACCTCGTTGAGCGGCGCCACCCGCCGGACGGGGTCGTCGTCGCGCCAGCGCGTGCTGCTGAGGTTGCCGCTGCCGCCGTAGCGCAGCGCCGTCAGGTCGTCGGTCGGCGGCTCGTCGCCGCGCTGGCGGCGCAGGTAGCGGTCGATGCCGAGCGCCGCGCGCTTGCCGGCGCCCAGCGCGTGGGCCACCGTGCGGTCGTGGCCAGCCGCGTCGCCGCCGGCGAAGATGCCGCTCAGCCGGGTGGCGCCCCAGGCGTCCACCGCCAGCGCGCCGCGCTCGGCGGCCTCGGCGGGCAACATCCCCAACTGCGCGTCCTCGCCGATGGCGAGCAGGACGGTGTCCGCCGGCAGGCAGAACGGCGGCTCGCCGCTGGGCTCCGGGCGGCGGCGCCCGCTCGCGTCCGGCTCGCCCAGGCGCATCGGCGTGCACTCGATGCCGCGCACCCGGCCGTCGGCCTCGTCGACGCGCTCCGGCGCGGCGAGGAAGCGGAAGAGCACACCCTCGCGCTCGGCATCGTCGATCTCGGCGGCGATCGCCGGCATCTCGGCGCGCGTGCGGCGGTAGGCGACGGTGACCTCCGCGCCCAGCCGCCGGGCGGTGCGCGCGCAGTCCATGGCGGTGTTGCCGCCGCCGATCACCACCACCCGCCGCCCGACCTCCGGCGCCTCGCCGCGGTTGCATCTCTCCAGGAACCCCAGCCCCTGCCAGACGCCCGCGGCGTCGTCGCCCGGCACGCCCAGCGGCTTGCCGACGTAGGCGCCGGTGGCGAAGAAGACGGCGCCGAAGCGCTCGGCGAGCTCGCTCCACCGCACGTCGCGCCCGAGGCTCACGCCGGTGTGGATCTCCACGCCGAGCGCGCGGATGCGCTCGACCTGCCCGTCCAGCACCGCGCGCGGCAGCCGGTAGGGCGGGATGCCGTGGCGCAGCATGCCGCCGGCCTTCTCCGCCTGCTCGAAGACCTCCACGCGGTAGCCGAGCCGCGCCAGGTGGTAGGCAGCCGAGAGCCCCGCCGGCCCCGAGCCGACGACGGCGACCGCCTCGGCGTGCGTCACCGGCAGCGCCTGCGGCAGCGGCGCGGCGAGCAACCGGTCGCCGAGCATGCGCTCGACGGCGTGGATGGCGACGGCGTCGTCGAAGTGGCGGCGGTTGCAGCCGTCCTCGCAGGGGTGATTGCAGACGCGGCCGGTGACGGCGGGCATCGGGTGCTCGCGGGCGAGCAGCTCGGCGGCCTCGTCGATGCGGCCCTCCCTCAGCAGCGCCATGTAGCCCTCCACGTCCACGCCCAGTGGGCAGGCCGCGTTGCAGGGCGCCACCCGGTCGTGGTAGGCGGGGCGGATGTACTTCCACGAGCCCGTGTGGTTCGCCTCGGTGGTGATGCTGCTCACCGCCACCGGCGGCGTGGCCGGGCGGCCGGGCTCCGTCCGCACGAGTTCAGGCATGGACCACCTCGCTCTCGCCGGCCGGCGCGGGCGCGGCGATCTCGGCGACGCGCACGGCGTCCGCGGCCTCGCGCGCGGCCTGTACGTTCGGCTCGGGGTGCAGCGGCACCTCCTCGCGGATCGCCTCGCAGACGGACTCCAGCGCTACCAGATGGCTGGCGGCGGCGAAGGCGCCCAGGATGGCGGTGTTGACGATCGGCTGCGTGCGTGAGCCCAGCCGGTGGCGCGCGGCGATCTCGTTCGCGTCCACCGTCGCCACGCGGAAGCGCGCGGCGAGCGCGGTGTACTCCTCCGGCGCGCGCGCGGAGTTGACGAGGATCAGCCCGCCCGGCTTCAGCCCGGCGGCCACGTCCACCGCGGCGATGAGCGTGGGGTCGAGCACGATGAGGTCGTCCGGCGCGCGGACCTCGCAGGCCAGGCGGATCGGCCGCTCGTCGACGCGCAGGAAGGCGGTGACCGGCGCACCGCGCCGCTCGACGCCGAACGCCGGGAACGCCTGCACCTGGCGCCCTTCGTGGAAGAGCGCGACGGCCAGGACCTTCGAGGCGACGACGGCCCCCTGCCCGCCCCGCCCGTGGATGCGCAGCTCACGCATGCGGCACTCCTTTGCCAGTGAAGAGACGTGGAGGAGAAAGCTGAACCGAAGCAGGGATCAGGGGTCGGGGGCCAGGGGTCGGGGAACCCGCGCCCCCGGTCCACGCGCCACGCCCGGTGCGGCGGGTGCGCGCCGCCCAGCGCCGGCCGCCGTCGGGGGCGGCGGAGCAGCCATGCGGAGGCGCGGGGCGGAGCCGCGGGAGCGCCATGAGTCGTCAGGGGTGCGGAGGAGCCAGGGCGCGGGAGCATGTTGCTCGCGCGCACCTCAAGGAGTAACTTGCACTTGGCCGGTTTCGCGGCAAGTCGGAAAGATCCTGACCGTCGGTACGCCGTCCCGCCACAGAGCCTGCGGGTTCTGCCGGGCGTTCCTCATCCCAAGCCCTACCGGGAGGAGCCCCACCATGGACGCACACGTGATCAGTTGGCCGGCGTGGAACGCGCGCACCCGCGCCGCGAACGGGCAGGGCGTCTGCTGCTGCGAGGCGCAGGCGGACGGCGTGCCCTGCGCCCGCCCCACCGGCGAGTGCGAGCGCTGCGCGCGCGCCTACGCCCGCTTCGCCATCGCGCTCGGCGTCGCCGGCGAGCTGCCTATGGAGATGGTGCTGGACGCGTCGTGAGCGGAGATGGGGCGGATGAAACGGCGCGGGCGGGGAGCAGTGCTCCCCGCCCGCGCCGCCGTAGGTGATCTCGCGGTGTAAGGGATCTCGCGGTCACGGATGCGGCGTGATGTTCAGGATGCGGATCATGCCGGGGGACGGGCCGTAATACCAGAAGACCCGCCACGCACCCGGCGTTCGGCTCTCGACGTAGGCCTCGAAGACCTTCTCCCCGGTTGGGCCGGAGAGCGAGGTGAACTCATGCGTCCGCAAACCGGGATGCCGTGGGTTCGCCTCCAGCAAGCCCAGCGTCTTGCGGACCTTCTTCAGTTTCGGATCACGCTCGGCCGCGAGCCTCGCGAGGACCGATGCGGCTTCGGGCGTGAAGGAGAGCCTGAACGCCACCGCTCACTCGTCCGCGTCGGTGAACTGCGCGAAGGAGCCGAGATCCTCGAACTCGCCCGCCTCCGCCTGGCTCAGCGCGCGCTCCATCGAGGCGCGCAGCGCCGGGTTCTCCCAGAGCCAGGCTTCGCTGGCGGGAATGGCGACCACGGGATCGAGGAGGATCTGCCCTCGCTCGTTGACCAGCACGCGGTAGTCGGCATCCTTCGCCGCAGAGCCGAGCGTCAGCCGCCCACGTGCGTCGGGGTGCACGTAGCCCTTGCGAGCCTGGAAGCCGAGGCGGTGGAGCAGGTCCGGGGGCGCTGCCATGAGCGTGTAGTGGATGAAGGGCCTGTAGCGGTCGTCCCGCCCGCGAAGCACGGAGGCGCTTGGGTGGGTGATACCCATACGTGGGCAGCAATACCGCGGGGAGCCGCCGGGGTTCCCGCAACCATCGCCCGATCGCCGGTCCGTCGTTCCTCCAGCTCTCGCAGCACCCGGCAGGGGCTGCCGGCCGCCACTTCTTCGACGAGCGGCTGCGTCCTGTCTCCGCGCCGGCCTCAGCGCTCCGAGCCGCCCGTGATCCAGGCCGCGATCCGCTCGACGACCTCAGGCGCCACGTGCCGCTGCGGGCCCAGGTACTCCTGCGGCGTGGAGCGCCCCTCGCCCGGCATGAAGAGGTGGTCCAGCCGCGGGAAGCTGTGGAACTCCGTGGCGGGCCGCCCGCTCAGCGCGCGGCGCCAGAGGCGGAAGTCCGCCATCGTGACCTGGTAGTCGCGCTCGCCCTGCAGCACCAGCAGTGGGGTGCGGATGCGGCGCGCGGCGTCGAGCGGGCGTTGCGCGTCCAACTCGCGCCAGTAGCGGACCGGCGCGCCGAGCACGCGAGCGGTCGGGGCGAGCGTGCCGGCCCGGAGAGAATCCACCCGGGCGAGCAGGCGAGCGCGCTCCGCGGCCTCAGCCTCCGCGGCGGGCGGCTGCAGGCCGAAGACGTAGTCGAGTTGCTCGCGCAGCAGCTCCGCGCTCGGGCGGGCGGAGGCCGCGAGCAGCACCGCACCCGCCAGCCGGCCGTCCCGCTCGGCGATGACCGGCGCGAGGAAGCCGCCCAGCGAATGGCCGACGAGGTAGACGCGCGCCGGGTCGATCTCCGGCAGGGTGCGCAGGTACTGCACGGCCGCGAGCGCGTCGGCGATCACCTCCTGCTCCAGCCCGAAGGTGTCCGGGTCGATCCGGACGACGTAGGCGCGGCTGCGCTTCTCGTAGCGCAGCACCGCGACGCCGCGCGAGGCGAGCCCCCACGCCAGGTCGCGGAATGGCCGGCTGGCGTCGACGCTCTCGTCGCGGTCGTGCGGGCCGGAACCGTGGACGAGCACCACGCCCGGCACCCGGCCCGGCCGCCGCGGCAGCGTCAGCGTCGCGTCGAGCAGCCACGGCACCTGCCCGATGCGGGTCTGGCGCTCCACGAAGGCGGCCGTGTCGGCGTAGCTCGGCGGACGATACGGCGCCGGCTCGGCGGGCACGATCCAGAGGCCGGACAACCGCTGCTCCGCGTCGAGCACGACGCGCAGCCGCAGCGCCTGTCGCGCGAAGGCGGCATCCAGCTCGACGACGTGATAGGCGCCCTGCTGCCCGGTCCTGAACGGCCGCACGGACTGCAGCGCCCCGTACTGCTGGGTGAGCCCCGTCCACAGGCCCTGCAGCGCCTCGGCCGAGAACGCGCCCGCGGGCACCGCGGGGTCCACCACCGCGGCGGCCTCGGCGAAGCGCCCGGTGTTCAGCCGCTCGACGAGCTGCGTCGCGGCGCGCACGGCGGGTGTCTCGATCCGCTCGTTCGGCTGCGCGGCGAGGCGAGCATCGCCGAGGCCGACCGCAATGATTGCCACCACCATCAGGCTCCATACGCGGCGCATGGCTGCTCCGGGAATCGCTGGTGAACTCACCACGGGCGGCGGGCAGGAGAATCGGCACACCCCCGCCTCGGCCGCCAGTTTATGCCCGCGGCGCGCTGCACGTTATGGGAACGGGAGAACCGCGCGGGCGGCGGGCTCCACCCGCGCGATCAGCTCGTAATCCCGCGGGTTGTGGCTGACGAGCGTGAAGCCTTGCTCCCGTGCCGACGCGGCGAGCAGACAGTCGTTGAAGAAGCTCGGGTTCACCCCTCCCGCGCTGATCCGTCCGGTCTCGGCCAGCCGTGAGACGATCCGGCTGGCACGAAGCCAGGCGGCGTGGTCCGGCACGAGGATGCGGTGGACGCGCTCCGCGGGCAGGACCCAGCGCGCATGCCAGCGCCTCCAGGTCTGTTCGTCCCTCGCGCCCACCAGCAGCTCGGAGACGACGACGGCGTGCTGGTAGAGGTGCGGCGCCATGCGGCGCTGCCAGTCGGCCAGCTCCTGGCGAGCTTCGGCGCTGCGCATGGCCTGAATGAAGACGTTGGTGTCGAGGACGTACTTCTTCACCCGGCGGCCTCACGCCCGGTAGGGATCTCGTCGGCGAGACCGAGCACGTCGTGATACTCCTCCCCCGCCATCTCCTCCGTGCCCCGGGCCAGCGCCTCACCGTAGATCAGCAGGTCGAGCGCCGCATCGAGCGCTTCGGTCTCCGTCCTGACGCCGAGGATCTCCTTCGCCAGGTCCAGCTTCGACTGGTAGAGGTAGTGGTTCTTGCGCGTCGGCGTCTCTCCCTGAGCCAGCGTCGCCCCCAGTCGTGCAGCCTCCGCACGCGGAGTCTGCCCGGTAGCTCTGTTCCGCCTCGTGGGCCCGCTCATCATCGCCTCCTCGTTTTACGTACGTCGCCCTCCTCCTGTACGTAGTTATCGCCGGCGCAGCGGGTCAAGCCTCGCGGCTTGGCGAGAGCCGGGAGGCGCGGCGTGCGGCCCGAGACCCTGGCGGGGTACGCTCGCATCGGGGAATTGTCCGACGCCGCGCGCGGGTTCCTCCCGATAGCCCCGGGTTTCGCCCTACCGTAGACTCGTAGGCATCCGCCCCCGCGCCCGCCGGCGGCGCCGGCGGGCGGCCCCGCGGCGCGTATCCCCCGGCAAGCGGCACGGCGATGACGACGACGCTCGCAGCTCCCCGCCTCCTCTCCGGCAACGAAGCGCTCGCGCGCGGCGCGTGGGAGGCCGGCGTCCGCCTGGGCGCGGGCTACCCCGGCACCCCCAGCACCGAGATCCTGGAAGCGCTGGCGCGCTACCCGGAGGTCTACTGCGAGTGGGCGCCGAACGAGAAGGTGGCGCTGGAAGTAGCGGTCGGCGCGGCGCTGGGCGGCGGGCGCGCGCTGGCGACGATGAAGCACGTGGGCGTCAACGTCGCGGCGGACCCGCTCTTCTCCGCGGCCTACATGGGCGTCAACGCCGGGCTCGTCGTCGTCACCGCCGACGACCCGGGGATGCACTCCTCGCAGAACGAGCAGGACAACCGCCTCTTCGCGCGGCATGCGCGCGTGCCGCTGCTGGAGCCCGCCACGCCAGAGGAGGCGCGCACCTTCGCGCGCCGCGCGTTCGCGCTCTCCGAGCGCCACGATACGCTGGTGCTGCTGCGCACCACCACCCGCCTCTCGCACGGCAGGGGCGAGGTCGAGGAGGCGGAACGCGAGGCGCTGCCGCTGCGGCCGTACCGTAAGGACCGGGTGAAGAACGTGGTGCTGCCCGCGCACGGCCGGCTGCGCCACCGCTGGATCGAGGAGCAGCGCATGCCCGCGCTGGCGCGCGAGGCGGAAGCGTGGGCGGAGGTCGTGGAGGGCACGGGCGAGCGGGCGGTCATCACCAGCGGCGTCGGCTTCCTCTACGTGCGCGAGGCGCTGCCGGAGGCGCCGGTGCTCAAGCTGGGGATGACCTATCCGCTGCCGGTGGAGGCGATCCGCCGCTTTGCCGCCGCGCACCCGCGGCTGCTGGTGGCGGAGGAGCTGGAGCCGTTCCTGGAGGAGCAGATCCGCGCGCTGGGCATCGCGCTGGAGCCGCGCCGCTGGCCGCGCTACGGCGAGCTGTCGGTGGAGGCGCTGCGGGCCGCGATACCGCAGCCGACGAGCGGGCGGCAGGGGGGTGCCTCAGAGGGATCCGCTTTGTCCGAGCGAAGCGAGTTTAGCGGATCCCGGCGAGGCACCCCCCTGCCGCCCGCTGGCACACCGCCGGCCGCGGCCGCCCGCCCGCCGCTGCCGGTGCTGCCCGCGCGGCCGCCCGCGCTCTGCGCCGGCTGCTCGCACCGCGGCAGCTTCCACGCGCTCGCGCGCCTGGGCGCCATCGTCTCCGGCGACATCGGCTGCTACACGCTGGGCGCGCTGCCGCCGCTGGACAGCATGGACGCCTGCATGAACATGGGCGCCAGCATCGGCATGGCGCACGGCCTGGAGAAGGTGCTGCCGGAGGAGGAGCGCCGGCGCGTGGTCGCGGTCATCGGCGACAGCACCTTCTACCACTCGGGGATCACCGGGCTGATCGACGTCGTCTACAACGGCGGTGCCTCCACCGTGGTGGTGCTGGACAACCACACCACGGCGATGACCGGCCACCAGCAGCACCCCGGCACGGGCAAGCGGCTGGACGAGCGCGCCGCGCCGGTGGTGAACCTGGAGGGGCTGGTGAAGAGCCTGGGCGTGAACGACGTGCGCCGGCTCGACGCCTACGACCTGCTCGGCGCCTGGCGCACGCTCGACGACGCCACGCGCCGCGACGAGCCGACGGTGCTGCTCGCCGAGGCGCCCTGCGTGTTGAACGAGCGGGTGAGGTTCGGCGAGAGCGTCACGCTCGACCTCGCGCGCTGCACCGACTGCCACGCCTGCACCCGCCTGGGCTGCCCGGCGATCGAGGAGGTCGGCGACCACCTGCAGGTCAACGCCCTGCTCTGCATCGGCTGCACGCACTGCCAGCAGGTCTGCAGCGACTGCAACGCGGGGATCGACGTGGCGCTGGTGCTGGAGCTGGTGGCGCAGGACCGTCTGCCGGAAGCGGTGGACGTGCTGCTGAAGTCCACGCCGCTGCCCGCCGTGGCCGCGCGCGTCTGCCCGCACCCCTGCGACCACGAGGTCAACGCGCTCGGCTGGCCGCAGGCGAAGGTCTTCGCCGAGCGGCACCCGGAGCTGGCGCGCCGCTTCCCCGACGCCACCCCGCGCGCCGACGGCGGCGCGAAGCTTTCCATCCGCGACGTGGAGCGCTTCCTGGGCGACTACGCGCTCGCCGAGCTGCCCGCGTCGCGCTTCCTGCCGAGGGAGGAGCGCGGCGGCCATGCGGCGATCGTCGGCTCGGGGCCGGCCGGGCTCTCCGCCGCCTGGACGCTGCGCCGCCGCGGCTGGCAGGTGACGGTGCTCGACGCCGCCGACGAGCCCGGCGGCCTGCTGCGCCACGGCATCCCGCCGTTCCGCCTGCCGCGCGCGGTGCTCGACGCGGAGCTGCGGCGGCTGCGCGAGATCGGCGTGGAGTTCCGCTGCGGCGTGAGGCTGGGGCAGGACGTGACGCTGGCCGCGCTGGAGGCGGAGTACGACGCCGTGGTGCTCGCCGTCGGGCACGGCGCCTCGCGCGCGCTGCGGCTGGAGGGCGCCGCGGCGGTCAAGGAGGGGATCGTCTCGGGGCTGGAGTTCCTGCGGCGCTACAACGCCGGCGCCGCGCCCGCGGTCGGGCGGCGGGTGGCGGTCGTCGGCGGCGGCAACACCGCCATCGACTGCGCGCGCGCGGCGGTGCGGCTGGGCGCGGAGGCGGTGATCGTCTACCGCCGCGGCGAGGACGAGATGCCGGCGATCCCCGAGGAGGTGGAGGAGGCGCGCCGCGAGAACGTGCAGTTCCGCTTCCAGCGGCTGCCGGTGCGCGTACACCCCGCCGCCGACGGCCGGCCCGCCGCGCTGGAGAGCGTGGCGATGCAGCCGGCGGAGGGCGAGCGGCGCGGCCGGCTGGTGGCGGTGCAGGGCAGCGAGGCGAGCGAGCCGTTCGACACCATCGTGCTCGCGCTCGGCGAGCAGGCGGAGCTGGGCTTCCTGGCGGAGAGCGGCGTGCGGCACGACGGCCAGGTCGAGGTCAACTTCGCCGGTGCCAGCAGCCGGCCGGGCGTCTTCGCCTGCGGCGACGTGGCGTTCTCGCACGGCACCGTCAGCCAGGCGATCGCCACCGGCCGCCGCGCCGCCGAGCTGGCCGCCGAGTACCTGCAGCGGAAGGGGGCGGCGCGATGAGCACCCGCAGCGTGACCAACCTGATCCTCGCCGGCGTCGGCGGGCAGGGCTCCGTGCTGGCGACGAAGGTGCTGGCGCTGGCCGCGCAGCGCGCCGGCCAGCGCGTGGTGACCTCCGAGGTGCACGGCATGTCGCAGCGCGGCGGCACGGTGGTGACCACGGTGCGCTACGGCGCCCGGGTCTACGCGCCCGCGATCCCCGCCGGCGAGGCCGACTTCCTCGTCGCGTCCGAGCGGCTGGAGGGCGTCCGCCACCTGCCGCTGCTGCGGCCGGGCGGCGTGGCGCTCGTCAACGACCAGCGCATCACGCCGAGCATCGAGGCGCTCAAGCTCGCCGACTACCCCACCGACCTGGACGCGCTCGCCGCCGCGCAGCGCGTGACGCTGCACCTGGTGCCGGCGCTCGCCCTCGCCAGCGAGCTGGGCGAGCCGAAGCTCGCCAGCAGCGTGCTGCTCGGCGCGCTCTCGCGGCTGCTCGACCTGCCGGCCGAGGCCTGGCGCGGCGCGCTCGCCGAGAGCGTGCCGCCGCGGACGGTGGAGGCGAACCTCGCCGCGTTCGCGCGCGGCGCGGAGTGGGCGCTGGCGGGGGCACCGGGCTGAAGCGCCCGGCGGCGGGCGAGCGGCCGGGCGCGCCGCTGCACCGGCCGCGCGCGGGCCGCTCAGGTTGCCCGCAGCAGCGTCTCGGCCAGGTCGGGCAGCAGCGCACCCAGCCGGCCGTCCACCCTCGCGGCGGCCAGGTGGTCGGCGCGGGTGGGGCCGAGGTTGACGATGGCGACCGGCACCTGCTCCTGCTGCGCGCGGTAGACGAAGCGGCGGCCGGAGTAGACGGTCAGCGAGGAGCCGACGACGAGCAGCACCTCGGCCGCGGCGAAGAGGCGCCAGGCGTCGTCCACGCGCGCGGCCGGCACGTTCTCACCGAAGAAGACGACGTCCGGCTTCATCACCCCGCCGCAGAGCGGGCAGGCCGGCACCCGGAAGTCCTCCAGCGCCCAGGCGGGCAGCTCCACGTCGCCGTCGGGCGCGGTCTCCACCGCGCCGCGCTCCGCCTCCCGCCGCAGCCGCTCCGCCCAGCCCGCGTTGAGCGCCAGCAGCCGCTGCTGGTACGCGTCGCGGGCCTCCTCGTGGCCGCAGGCCAGGCAGCGCACGGAGGCCAGCGAGCCGTGCAGCTCCACTACCCGCCGGCTGCCGGCGGCCTGGTGCAGCCCGTCGACGTTCTGGGTGATGACGCCGCGCACCACGCCGCCGGCTTCGAGGCGCGCCAGCGCGGCGTGCGCCGCGTTCGGCCGCGCCGCCGCGACGCGCGGCCAGCCGACGGTGCTGCGCGCCCAGTAGCGCACGCGCGCGGCCTCGCTGCGCACGAACTCCTGGTACTGGACCGGCCGGCGGCTGCGCAGGCTGCCCTCCGGCCCGCGATAGTCGGGGATGCCGGACTCGGTGCTGCAGCCGGCGCCGGAGAGCACGACGACGCGCCGGCCGCGGAGCAGGTCCAGCAGCGGCGCCAGCGGCGCGTCGCGCGGAGGAGGAGCGGGATCGGTCATGGGCGCCCGGAATCGACGAGTACGGCATCGCGGAACCGAGCGCCCGCCGCTGCCGTCGCAGCTCGTTCCGCATGGCGGTGCACGCGCCGCGTGCACCGGCCCACTCGGCTTCCGCATGCCGCGTTCCGGCTTCCGCACTCAGGCGGGCCGGCCGAGGGCCACCGGTCTGCGCTGGTCCTCCGCCGCCGTCAGCGCCTCGCCCACGAGCGCCGCGACCTGCGCGCCCTCCAGCAGGAAGGCGTCGTGGCCGTGGATGGAGCGGATCTCGCGGTACTCCGCGCCCGCCGCCGCCGTCCAGCGGCGCACGTCGGCGTCGCTGTAGAGCAGGTCGCCGGGGATGCCGACGCCGGTCAGCCGGCCGCGCACCGCGCGCAGCGCACGCGCCACGCCGTCGCGCCCGCGCCCCACGTCGTGCGCGTCCATCGCGTCCAGCAGCGCCAGGTAGCTGGTGGTGTCGAAGCGCGCGCGCAGCTTCTGGCCGTGGCGCGAGAGGTAGGCGCCGACCTCGAAACCCTCGCCGTCGCGGCGGCGGCCGAAGCGGCCCTCCAGCTCGTCGGCGGTGCGGTAGGTCAGCATCCCCACCATGCGCGCGATCTCCAGCCCCTCTTCGCCCGCCGCCCGGATCATGCGCCGCTGCACGTGGTTCCAGCCGATCGCCGCCGCGGTGTGCGCCGCCGGCGCCGCGAACGCCAGCGTGCTGCGCGTCAGCGCCGGGAAGCTCGCCGCCCACTCCAGCGCCACCATCCCGCCCAACGAGCCGCCCACCGCCAGCGCCACCGACTCCACCTCCAGCTCGCGCACCAGCGCGTAGACGAGCCGCGCCATGTCGCGCGTGCCCACCCGCGGGAACGGCTGGCCCGGCCGCTCGGCGGGGCCGGTGCTGCCGTAGCAGGAGCCCAGCAGGTTGGCGCAGAGCACGGCGTAGCGCGTGGTGTCGAGCGCCCTCCCCGGCCCCACGACCTCCTTCCACCAGTCGCCGGCCGCGTCGGCCGAGCCGGTCAGCGCGTGGAAGACGACGACCAGGTTGTCGCGCCGCTCGTTCAGCTCGCCGTCCAGGAAGTAGGCCTGCCGCACGAACTGCAGCAGCTCGCCGCTCTCCAGCAGGAAGCGTGGCGTGACGTGCACGCGCGGCCGTCGCTCGCTGAAACGACCGCCGTCTTCGGGAGCGATGGGGGGGGCGCTCCGGGATCCGGTAAACTCGCTGCGCTCGGACAAACCGGATCCCTCCGGCCCACCCCATCGCTCCCTCGCTGGCTCGTTGCACGTCGGGATCATGCCGCCGCCTCCACGATCAGCTCCGGAGCGGTCACCCGGCGCACGCGCGTGCCGCCGCGGCCGGAGAGCGGCGCGCGGTAGTGGTAGATGAGGAGCGGCACGTCCTCGCGCGCGGCGAGCGCCGCGGCGTCGGCGTGCAGCACCTGCGCGCCGGCGCGCGCCAGCCCCAGCAGCGCCTCGTGGCTCAGCTCCGCCAGGCGGATGGCGTCGGGGTGCCGGCGCGGGTCGCGGTCGTGCACCGCTGCCACGTCGGTGACGAGGTGGCAGGGCACGCGGCCGAGCGCTGCGGCGAGCGCGACCGCGCTGGTGTCCGAGCCGCCGCGCCCGAGCGTCAGCGTCTCGCCGTCGGCGCGGCCGGCCTGGAAGCCGCTGACCACCGGCACCACGCCGCGCGCCGTCAGCTCGCGCAGCGCACGCGTGTCGAGCTGCCGGATGCGCCCGCGCCCGAAGTCGCCGTCCGCGACGAGGCCGGCCTCCGCGCCGCGCAGGCTGCGCGCGCTCACGCCGTAGCCGGCGAGCGCCACGGCCAGCAGCGCGGCGGCGAGGTCCTCGCCGGTCGCCAGCGCGCGGTCCACCTCGCGCGTGTGCGGCGGCGCGGCCTCGCCCGCGGGCGTGCCGACGCCGCGCACGGCCGCGACGATGCGGTCGGTCGCGTGGCCGCGGGCGCTGACCACCACCACCGGCGCGCGGCCGTGCCGCAGGTGCGCGCGCACGCGCCGCGCGGCCAGCCGCACGCGCGCCGGCGTCGCCAGCGAGGTGCCGCCGAACTTGAGCACCACGACGGGCCGGCTCACAGCCCCACCGCCGCGCGCAGCGCCGCGTCCAGGTCGCGCCGCAGGTCGTCCCCGTCCTCGATGCCGATGGAGAGCCGCACCAGGTCCGGCGTCACGCCGGCGGCCGCGCGCTCGGCCTCCTCCAACTGCTCGTGCGTCGTGCTCCAGGGGTGGATGATCAGGCTCTTGGCGTCGCCGACGTTGGCGACCAGCGAGAAGAGCTTCGACTCCGCGATCACCCGCTTCGCCGCTTCCTCGCCGCCCAGCACCCCGAAGGTCAGCACGCCGCCGTAGCCGCCGCCCAGGTAACGCTTCGCCAGCGCGTGCGACGGGTGCGACTCCAGCCCCGGGTAGCGGACCCAGCTCACCGCCGGGTGGCCCTCCAGGAAGCGCGCCACCGCCAGCGCGTTCTCGCTGTGCCGCTGGATGCGCAGGTGCAGCGTCTCCAGCCCCTGCAGGAAGAGGAACGAGTTGAACGGCGAGAGCGTCGCGCCCAGGTCGCGCAGCAGCAGCACGCGCAGCCGCAGCGCGTAGGCGAGGTTCTGCCCGCCCAGGTCGCCGAACGCGGCGGCGAAGGAGAGCCCGTGGTAGGCCGGCTCCGGATCGACGTAGAAGCTCCGGAAGCGCGGCGCGCTCGCCCAGTCGAAGCGCCCGCCGTCGACCACCACGCCGCCGATGGAGGTGCCGTGTCCGCCGATCCACTTCGTCGCCGAGTGCACCACGACGTCGGCGCCATGTTCGATGGGGCGGAAGAGGAAGGGCGTGGCGAAGGTGTTGTCGACCACCAGCGGCACGCCGGCCGCGTGCGCGACGTCGGCGATGGCGCGGAAGTCCGGCACCTCCAGCTTGGGGTTGCCGATCGTCTCCACGTAGACGGCCTTCGTCGTCTCGTCGATGGCGGCGGCGAACGCCTGCGGGTCGGTGCCGTCCACGAAGCGCGTGGTGATGCCCAGCCGGGCGAGCGTGTACTTCAGCAGCGTGAAGGTGCCGCCGTAGAGCGCCGAGGAGGCGACGATCGAGTCGCCGGCCTGCGCCAGGTTCAGCAGTGCCAGCGTCTGCGCCGCCTGCCCGCTCGCGGTGGCGACCGCCGCCACGCCGCCCTCCAGGTCCGCGATGCGGCGCTCGAAGGCGTCGTTCGTCGGGTTCATGATGCGCGTGTAGATGTTGCCGAACTCGCGCAGCCCGAAGAGGTTCGCCGCGTGCTCCGGGGTGTCGAAGACGTAGCTGGTGGTGGCATAGATCGGCACGGCGCGCGCGCCGGTCGCCGGGTCCGCCGTCTCCTGCGCACTGTGCACCGCGCGGGTGCCCAGGCCGTACTTCCGCTGCTCCTGCTCGGTGGTGATGCTCATCGTCTCTGCTCCAGGATGGGGGCAACAAAAAACCCGGCCCTCTCGCGGGGAGAGGGCCGGGTGGCGGCGAGCGGCGCTCGCTTCGCTCAGGCGTCCGTGAGTACACGCACGCACCCGTCCGTCTCTCCCGGTGGAGAGGCGCACATGCACATGCAGCACATCATCACGAACGCGAACGGTCTCATCGTCTGGCTCCGGCTGGGTCTGGATTACCCGCGGGCGATCCGTTCACCCGTGGGTGCCTCTCCAGAAGCCGCTAAACTCGCTTCGCTCGGACAAAGCGGCTTCTTACGAGGCACCCACGGGCCCACTACTCACCCGCGCGTGCAGCGAAAACGCGAAAGGGTCCCGGGCGTACGAAACGCCCGGGACCCTCCGAGCGGTTTAGCAGTTGGTGACGCGGATGCAAGCGCTACAAATCGCCGCGGTGCGTGAGCACGACGCAAGGGTAACCCTGCGGGAGCGCGGCTGTCAAGGGCGCGGCGTGGCCGCTCACGCTACTGCGCCAGCCGCTCGATGGGGATGCGCATGGCGTGCCTCGCCAGCCAGGCGTCGAAGCTCTGCAGCTCCGGGTTGAGCTGGCGCGTGCCCTCCAGCGGGCGCGCCGCGTTGAACTCCGCCTCGAACTCCTGGTAATACTGGAACATGTTGCCCAGGTCCTCCGCACCGGGGAAGCCGAGGGCGCGGTAGGCCTCCGGCGAGAGGTCGCGGTAGCGCACCGTCTCGCCCAGCGCCGCGCCCAGCTTCGCGGCCATCTCGTCGCCGGTGAGATGGCCGCCGGCGATGCCGACCGTCTGCCCGATCAGCGCGGCCCCCCGCTTGAAGACGCCGTAGGCGCAGCGGCCGATGTCCTCCGCCGCGATCCCGGCGAGCCGCTTCGCGCCCATCGGCAGCATCAGCTCCAGCACGCCGTCCGCGCCGCGCCTGGGGTGCATCCCGAAGTGGATCAGGTTGTCCCAGTAGAACGTGGTGCGCAGGAAGGTGGTCGGGACGCCCAGCTCCCGGAAGACGGCGTCGGACTCGCCCTTGCCGTCGAAGTGCGGCACCTTGTAGCTGCCCATCAGCGTCGGCATGCGGGGGTCGTCCAGCGGCACCCGCTCGCGCGTGTCCTCCAGGGTGGACCAGACGACGTGCCGCACCCCCGCGCGCACCGCCGCCTGCGCCATGTTGTGGGCCTGCCGCTTCTCGCGCTCGGGCGAGAAATGCTCCCAGAAGTTGGTTACGAAGAAGGCGCCGTACGCACCCTGGAGCGCGCGGGCGAGGCTCTCCTCGTCGTCCAGGTCTGCCTGCACCACCTGCGCGCCCAGCGCCGCCAGCGGGCGCGCCTTCTCCGAGCCGGGGTTGCGCGTGAGTGCCCGCGCGGCGAACGCGCCGGCCTGGTCCGCCAGGATGGCGCGGGCGAGCGAGCCGCCTTGCGCGCCGGTGGCCCCGACGACCGCGATGCTCTTCTTCTCGTTCACATCCACCTCCGTGGTGATGGGTAGGTGCGAGGGCCTGCCAGGGTCGGCGCAGCGCCCACGCTATCTCACTGCTGAGGCATCACCGCGGCGCGAAGCGCCGCGGGACACCCGCTCCCTGGCATGAGGGCCGTCTCTGCTCCGTCCGCCACCCGCGCGCTGCGCGACCCTGGACGATGAACCGCGGTTGCCGTTCCCCCGACCCCCGCCCCCCGGCCCCCGGTTCCGCTCAGTCGACCACCGGCCGCGCCGACCCTGGACGACGAAACTGGGGTCCCCTGAATCCCGAATCCTGAATCCTGTTGCCCTTCAGTGCGCGTGGGCGTGCGTCTGCTGGTGGTGCTTGCAGGTGGCGTTCGGGTTGAACTGCGCGAACATGCCGCGCGGGTTCTCGCGGTAGAGCCAGACGTGCAGGTCGTAGTGTGGCTCGAACATGTGCGCCTCGTCCACCTTCGTGCTCGGGTCGTCCGCCATCAGGTCGTAGGAGACGCCGCGGAAGCGGGGCCGCTCCTTGTGCCCGGCCGCTTCCCAGGCCTTGATGAAGACCAGGTTCTCCACCGCCACCAGCGCCAGCGAGCCGTCGGCCTGCGGCTCGTAGATGAGGATCGAGGGCTGGAGGAAGTCCGTGTGCGTGCCGGTGCCGTTCACGCGCGGGTTGGGCGGGCCGGTGATGCCCAGCAGGTCGGGGCGGGAGAAGTGGATGCCCATGACGCCCCACTCGGCGGGCCGGCCCATCATCGGCGCGTCGTCGCAGAGGTTCATCGGGTCGCGGACGTAGCCCTCCTTCAGCGCCACGTTCACGTCGCGGAAGCGCTCGGTCGCTGCGCGCACCTCGGCGAGCGAGGGCTCGCGGGCCGGGTCGCCCGGCGCGGACTGCGCCGCCAGTGGGGATGCGGTCATCGCCAGCCCGAGGGCCAGCAGCGGGGGAGCAAGGGTGAGTCTCATGGTCGTTCTCCTGCAGGTCGTTGCCAGCACACCGCCGACTCGCGCCGGGGGGCAGCCTGCCCTGTGCAGCCGCCGGACACGAATCTGGGGCGAGCCGGGGCGCTGCGGATGGGTGAGTTGACCCCTCTCGAACCAGCGGGAGCGGGGTGAGCGGACGGGCGCGCACCTGGCGGCTGCCGGCGAGGCGCGGGCCCAGCTCGGCCTCGCGCGCCGGCACGGCCGTAGTCGGCCCCCTCACAGCCGCGCGTCAGGCAGGCCTCCCGGCAGCGCCAGCTTCTTCGCGCCGGGCCGTACGGCGGCGACGGAAATTACCCTGCACCGAGGTTCGGCGAACCCCTGACTGTGGTTGATAGTTGACCACGGTACATTGTCGCCACCCGCTCCCGCGCAGAGGTAGCGGGCCGACGGCCGACGCCGTCCGCATGGCCGCCGTCCTGGACCAGACCCCGGACCCGCAGGCCCGGCGCGCCCGCGTGGCACACCGGGCAGAGGAGCCACCGATGTCGCTCGCCACTCCCGATCTCAGCGCCGAGACGCGCGACCACCTGGACGAGGTCGTCGCCCGGTATCGCGGCCGCCCCGGCGCCCTGCTGAGCATTCTGAAGGAAGTGCAGGAGAGCCAGGACTCGCGCTACCTCCCGCACCCCACCCTGGAGTACCTGGGGCGCGCCATGGGGTTGCCGGGCTCCCGGGTGCAGAGCGTCGCCACCTTCTACGCCTTCTTCAACCTGGAGCCGCAGGGCAAGCACACCGTCTGTATCTGTCGCGGCACCGCCTGCCACACGCGCGGCTCGAAGGAGCTGCTCGACACGCTGAAGGGCTCGCTGGAGCTGCGGCCCGGCGACGAGGGCGAGGCCGACAAGATCGCGCTGACCACCACGGACGGCAGCCTGACGGTGCGCACCGTGGCCTGCCTCGGCCAGTGCGCGCTGGCGCCGGTGGTGGAGCTGGACCGCGGCATCCACGGGCACATGAGCGACCGCAAGCTGAAGTCGGCCCTTGCCCGCGTGCTGCGCGAAGGGAGCGAGCCATGAGCACGGTGGACTTGAAGACCTTCGACGAGCTGCGCGCGAGTGGGCTGGCGAAGCTGCTGCCCGCGCGGCCGCGCATCACCGTCGGCATGGGCACCTGCGGCATCGGCAACGGCGCCGACGCCGTCTTCCAGGCGTTCGCCAGCCTGCTGGACCACAAGGGCATCGACGCGACGCTCACCCCCGTCGGCTGCTTCGGCTTCTGCGCCGCGGAGCCGCTGGTGGGCGTGTGGCTGCCCGGCCGGCCGCTGACGATCCTGCACCGCATGGACCCCGGCAAGGTGCGCCACGTGGTGGAGGACCTCGCCCACGGGCGCGTCGGCACGGCGAACGCGCTCTGCAAGATCGAGGAGTGGGACCACCTCACCGGCAGCCTCACCTACGGCCACGACTTCAGCGAGGTGCCGCTCTGGCACGACATCGACTTCTATCGCGGGCAGCGCAAGCTGGTGCTGCGCAACTGCGGGCTGGTCAACCCGGAAGACATCGAAGAGTACCTCGCCGTCGGCGGCTACGGCGCGCTCTTCAAGGCGCTGGGCGAGATGCGCCCCGAGCAGGTGATCGAGGAGGTGCGGCGCGCGCGGCTGCGGGGCCGTGGCGGCGCCGGCTACCTGACGGCAACGAAGTGGGAATTCATGCGGCGCGCGGGCGCGGGGCTGAAGTACCTCATCTGCAACGCCGACGAGGGCGACCCCGGCGCCTACATGAACCGCAACGAGATCGAGAGCGACCCACACTCGCTCGTCGAGGGCATGATCATCGGCGGCTACGCGATGGGCGCCGCGGAGGGCATCGTCTACGTGCGCGCCGAGTACCCGCTGGCGGTGCACCGGCTGCAGAGGGCTATCGAGGACGCCCGTGCGCTCGGCCTGCTGGGCAGCAACGTGCTGGGCACCAGCTTCGCCTTCGACCTGCGCGTCGTCGAGGGCGCCGGCGCCTTCGTCTGCGGCGAGGAGACGGCGCTGATCGCCTCGCTGGAGGGCAAGGCCGGCCGGCCGCGCACGCGCCCGCCCTACCCGGCGGAGAAGGGGCTGCACGGCCGGCCGACGAACATCAACAACGTCGAGACCTGGTACAACGTGCCCGTCATCGTCGAGAAGGGCGGCGAATGGTACAGCCAGGTCGGCACCAGCGAGAGCACGGGCACCAAGGTCTTCTCACTGGTGGGCAAGGTGAAGAACACCGGGCTGGTGGAGCTGCCGCTGGGCACGCCGGTGCGCACGCTGGTCTACAACATCGGCGGCGGCACGGGGACGGCGCGGCACGTCAAGGCGGTGCAGACGGGCGGGCCGAGCGGCGGCTGCATCCCCGCGCAGGGCTTCAACGCCACCCTCGACTACGAGTCGCTCGCCGCGCTCGGCGCCATCATGGGCTCGGGCGGCGTGGTGGTGATGGACGAGGACAACTGCATGGTGGACGTGGCGCGCTACTTCATCGAGTTCACGCACGGCGAGAGTTGCGGCAAGTGCATCCCCTGCCGCGCCGGGCTGGACCAGATGCTCCGCCTGCTCGACGACGTCACGCACGGCCGCGCCACGATGGACGACCTGGAGCGCCTGCGCGAGCTGGCGGTGATGATCCGCGACACCTCGCTCTGCGGCCTCGGTCAGTCCGCGCCCAACCCGGTGCTGACCACGCTGGAGTACTTCTTCGACGAGTACGAGGAGCACGTGCGCGGCCGGCGCTGCCGCGCCGGCGCCTGCGGCGAGCTCTTCCTGGCGCCGTGCGAGAACAACTGCCCGCTGCGCATGCAGATCCCGCGCTTCCTGGAGCTCTACCGCGCGGGCCGGCTGGAGGACGCCTTCCTCGCGGTGATCCTGGACAACCCGCTGCCGGCCTCGACGGGCCGCGTCTGCCAGCACCCCTGCCAGGACCTCTGCCGCCGCTCGGCGATCGACGCGCCGGTGGCGATGCGCGAGGTGCACCGCCACATCGCCGACGCCGTCTTCGCCTCCGAGCACTACGAGCGCGTGCTGGCCCGGCTGCTGGAGCACCGGCTGAGCGCCACCGGCAAGTGTGTCGCCGTCGTCGGCTCCGGGCCCGCCGGGCTGACCGCCGCCTTCTACCTGGCGCTGCTGGGGCACGAGGTGACGGTCTATGAGGCCAGGGCCAGGCCGGGCGGGATGCTGCGCTACGCGCTGCCCGAGTACCGCCTGCCGAAGGACGTGCTGGACCGCGAGATCGAGTTGATCGGCGCGCTCGGCGTGCGTTTCGTCTGCAACGCCGCCGTCGGCGTCTCGCCGACGCTGGAGGAGCTGGACCGCGCGCACGACTCCGTCTTCCTGGCGACCGGCACCTGGTCGCCCACGCACCTGAAGATCCCGGGAGTGGAGCTGCCGGGCGTGCTGCACGCGCTGGAGTTCCTGGAGCACGTCAACAGCGGCCGGCCGCCGGCGCTGGGCGAGCGCGTGCTGGTCGTCGGCGGCGGCAACGCCGCGGTCGACGCGGCGCGCACCGCGCTGCGGCTGGGCGCGGAGGTCACCATCGTCTACCGCCGGCAGCGCACCGAGATGCCCGCGATCGCCGAGGAGGTGCACGAGGCGGAGGAGGAGGGCGTGCAGTTCGCCTTCCTCGCCGCGCCGCACCGCGTGCTGAGCGGCACCGACGGGCGGCTGATCGGCCTGGAGGTCGAGCGCACCGAGCTGGGCGACTTCGACGCCAGCGGGCGCCGCACGCCGATGCCGACCGGGCAGTTCGCGCGCCTGCCCTGCGACACGCTGGTGCTCGCCATCGGCGAGACGGTCGCGGCCGAGGCGCTGCGCGCGTACGGGCTGAAGACGAACCGCGACGGCACCGTCGCCATCGACCGCTTCACCAGCCAGACGAACAAGAGCCGCATCTACGCCGGCGGCGATCTGGTCACCGGCGCCTCCAACGTCTCCAACGCGATGGCCTGGGCGAAGCAGGCGGCGGTGCAGATCGACGCGCAACTGATGGGCGAGCCGCGGCTGGAGCGGGTGCTGCCGCAGCTCGACTACGAGCGCCGCGTTCCGGTGGAGCCGGAGGGCGGGCCGCGCAACCCGGCGCAGTTCCGGCCGGCCGGCGCGCGCCGCGCCAGCTTCGAGGAGGTCTGCCTCGGCATCGCCGAGAGGCGGATCTGCTCCGAGGCCGCGCGCTGCCTGCGCTGCGACGTGAAGGTAGAGTGCGTGAGTGCGTGAGTGCGACGACACTCAGCGCGCTTCCCGCACTCCCGCACTCCCGCACTCAACGCACTTACGCACTCAACGCACTTGCACTTACGCACTCAACGCACTCCCCCGGAGGCCCGCCTTGAACAAGCGCATCATGCTCCGGATCGATGGGCAGTACATCACCACCGACCCGGACCGCACCATCCTGGAAGTGGCGCGCGAGAACGGCATCGAGCTTCCCACACTCTGCGCGATCGAGGGGCTCTCGACCGTGGGCGCCTGCCGGCTCTGCGTCGTCGAGGTCAAGGGCAACCACCGCCTGCTGCCGGCGTGCACCACGCGCGTCGAGGGCGGCATGGTGGTCGCCACCGACTCCGAGCGGCTCGCGCGCTACCGGCGCATGATCCTGGAGCTGCTCTTCGCCGAGCGGAACCACGTCTGCGCCGTCTGCGTCAGCAACGGCCACTGCGAGCTGCAGGCGCTGGCGACGAAGCTGGGGATGACGCACGTCTCCTTCCCCTACCGCTACGCGAGGTACGAGGTCGACGCCACGCACGAGCGCTTCGTCGCCGACCCCAACCGCTGCATTCTCTGCACGCGCTGCGTGCGGGTCTGCGACGAGGTGGAGGGCGCGCACACCCGGGACGTGGGCGGGCGCGGCATCCAGTCGCGGCTGATCACCGACCTGGCGAAGAGCTGGGGCAGCGCGGCCAGTTGCACCAGTTGCGGCAAGTGCGTGCAGAGCTGCCCCACCGGCGCGCTCGCCCTGCGCGGCAGCGCGGTGGCGGAGATGAAGAAGCGCGGCGGCCTTGCCGCCGCGCTGACCCGCATGCGGACGGCGAGACCATGAAGACGCTACGGCTGGCCACCACCTGGCTCGACGGCTGCTCCGGCTGCCACATGTCGCTGCTCGACACCGACGAGCGGCTGCTCCATCTGATGGAGAGGGTCTCCCTCGTCTACAGCCCACTGGTGGACGTCAAGGAGTTCCCCGAGGACGTCGACGTCGCACTCGTCGAGGGCGCGATCAGCAGCGCGGAAGACCTGGAGACGATCCACCTGATCCGCCGCCGCGCGAAGGTGCTCGTCGCCTTCGGCGACTGCGGCGTCACCGGCAACGTGCCGGCGCTGCGCAACCGCTTCCACCCCGACGCCATCCTGCAGCGCGCGTACTTCGACACCGCCGACGTGCAGGCGCAGGTGCCGCGCGCCGGCGTGCCCACGCTGCTGCCCCGGGCCCGCCCGATCCAGGAGCTGGTGAAGGTGGACTTCCACCTGCCCGGCTGCCCGCCCCCGGCGGACCTGATCTACCACGTGCTGAGCGAGCTGGTCGAGGGCCGCACGCCCTCGCTCGCCGGCCGCTTCCGCTTCGGCTGAGCCTCGGGGGCCGCTATGTCGACGACGATCGCGATCCGTCCCGTCACGCGTGTGGAGGGCCACGGCAAGATCACGCTGCACCTGGACGACGCCGGCCAGGTGAGCGACGCGCGGCTGCACGTCACGCAGGTGCGCGGCTTCGAGAAGTTCTGCGAGGGCCGGCCGTTCACCGAGATGCCCTCGCTGATGGCCCGCATCTGCGGGATCTGCCCGGTCAGCCACCTGCTGGCCTCGGCCAAGGCGTGCGACGAGATCCTGGCGGTGCGCATCCCGGCCGCCGGCGCGCGGCTGCGCCGCATCGTCCACCTTGCGCAGACGGTGCAGAGCCACGCGCTCAGCTTCTTCTATCTCTCCTCGCCCGACCTGCTGCTGGGCATGGACGCCGAGCCCGCGCGGCGCAACGTGCTCGGCGTGGCGGCCGAGTACCCCGAGCTGGCCCGGGGCGGCATCAGGCTGCGCCAGTTCGGCCAGCAGGTCATCGAGTCGCTCTCGGGCGACCGCGTGCACCCGCACGGCATCGTGCCCGGCGGCATGCTGCAGCCGCTCGATGCGGCGCAGCGCGACGCGATCCTGGCGCGCATCCCCGAGGCGGTCGCCTTCGTGGAGCGCACGCTGGAGCTGTTCACCACGCTGGACGAGCGCTTCCGCGAGGAGATCGCCACCTTCGCGCATTTCCCCTCGCTCTTCCTGGGCACGGTGGGCCCGCGCGGCGAGCTGGAGCTGTACGACGGCGCCTTGCGCTTCGTGGACGAGCAGGGCGAGACGGTGGCCGACGGCATCGCCGCGGAGCAGTACCGCGACTACATCGGCGAGGCGGTGGAGCCGTGGAGTTACCTGAAGATGCCGTACTACAAGCCGCTCGGCTACCCGGCGGGGATGTACCGCGTGGGCCCGCTGGCGCGGCTGAACGTCGCGGCGCGCTGCGGCACGCCGCGCGCCGACGTCTGGTTCGACGCCTTCCGGGCGGTGGACGGCGGGTGCGTGGCGCTCAGCTCCTTCCACTTCCACCTGGCGCGGCTGATCGAGGCGCTCTACTCGCTGGAGAAATTGGACGAGCTGCTGCGCCACCCGGACGCGCTCGACGCGCGCGTGCGCGCGCAGGCCGGCGTCAACGAGCTGGAGGGCGTCGGCATCGCGGAGGCGCCGCGCGGCACGCTGATCCACCACTACCGCGTGGACGCGCAGGGGCTCATCACCTGGGCGAACCTGATCATCGCCACGGGGCACAACAACCTGGCGATGAACCGCGGCATCCTGCAGGTGGCGCAGCGCTTCGTGCGCGGCGAGACGATCGGGCAGGGCGCGCTCAACCGCGTGGAGGCGGTGGTCCGCGCCTTCGATCCCTGCCTGAGCTGCTCCACGCACGCCTTCGGGCAGATGCCGCTCCACCTCCAGCTCCTGGCGCCCGACGGCAAGGTGCTGGACCAGGTGATGCGCGGTTGAGGGGGGCTGTCGGCTACCGGCTACCGGCTACCGGCTACCGGCTACCGGCTACCGGCTACCGGCTA